>Ga0123342_1009030_pt1 | contig 12171 bp, 9 predicted proteins | sample Turbeawhitnodule_FD_89960 | JGI IMG/M metagenome (GOLD analysis project Ga0123342, IMG submission 89960) | Root nodule microbial communities of legume samples collected from Mexico - Turtle bean Mexico white nodule | ecosystem: Host-associated > Plants > Roots > Nodule | place: Mexico: Nepantla... | reverse complement strand
TGAGTTCTTGTCTTAGAACAAATGATCCAACTCTAAGAAAAGTGCCTCTATAATGTCCAACTCAAGGTGATTCCTAAGAAGGTCAAGAACCTTTCTCTATATGGCTAGTGGAATCACATCAACCGGCGACACCAACGAGGCTGCGGGATTCTCGCTTGGGTGTAAGTATAGGAAGTTGTTCATCGGCTGTTCCAAAAGGGGCATCGATGTAGGGTTTCCATTTGAATAGGAAATCAGTGTGGGGTTTTCATCAGCTATCGCCTACAAGATTTAAAAAAAAAAAAATCAAGAACAACAAAGAGGGAAATAAAAATCAGAGAGAAGCGCAGCAGAGCTCTTCATTCGAAGAGCTCTGATACCATATTATAGTAAATGAAGATGAATATTCCTTGCCTGATGTGATGCTTTAATGTAGCGTACGTAATCGCAAGTAATCGTAATGGAGAAAGGAGGTTTTGATAAACCCTAATTGTAGAGAAAACTAAATATAAAATAAACTTCTTTTATTCACTTGTATATTAGAGAGTAAAATACATGGTGTATATATAAGAAAAAGATTAAGACCTATCTAAGACAAAAGGAAAGTTGGGTCAAGCAAACAAAGTCCAATAATTTAAAATAGAAAATTAAATATGTTAACAATGTCTTCTTTTTTATTTTCAAGTGGTAGTGGTTGCTCGTGGTGGCTGGTGGTGAACATTAGTGGTTGAGGAAAGTTTGTGGTGTTTTTACTATTGGTGGTTATGTTTTCGTTTGTTTTTATTTTTAGTTTTTGGAAACCATAAAACTCAGAAAAAAAGAACAAAGGGAGTACAAAATTCAAAAAAAATAATAATTATCTTCGCATTGGGAACATTGAATACAACGAAACTTCTCCCCAACTCTTTCACACACGTTCAAATGATGAAATTATTTTCTCAAACACTGCAACGGAAGAAGAATGAAATTGTTGCGACTAGAAAGAAAAGAAAAATATGAGGTGCAACTAAGGTTATTTGAAAATGTGATATTATGCTTTATTTAGTGTTATTTTAATTTTTTTAAAATGTTAAAACCTATTTTTTACAATTAATATAAAGGTACGATAGGAAAGTATGAAGGTGAAAGAATTTGCCTTATTTTAATTAAAAATTTTAATATGTAAAAAAATATTTGTGAAGGTCTATTATATTGTTTAAGTTCATTGTCTAAGATTATAAGCTAAGTGACATGATAAGTTTTTGACTTGTTACTAATGATTTATTGTATTTTTGACCTATTATTTCAATGTCTTAATTAAACACAAATTCATCATAACTTCTTTCTTCAATATTTTACAACTACATTTTCCTCAAAATTAAATATTATAATTTTTAATTTCACATACAACTTTTATTTTTTCACATTTCTATGTATCAAAAACAATATTACTCAATGCATAAAATATTCACTTTATTCATTTAATCAAAATTAATCCATTCATTTATCAACTTCAAATTTTAACCAATTATATTTTTTAAATTTTTAATATTTCCTAAATAAGAAATTGTATTTATAAAAAAACACTTACTCATATTACAATTTACATTTAAAATAAACCTACATAATTACTTGTAAATATATCAAATATTCTTTAAAAAAAACTTCAATTTTTTTTTCTTCCAATTAATTTCTTCTTAACTTAATTATTTTTTAACTTATTTATAATTAATTCTTACTTACTTAATTTACCTTTATAAATTTCTATTGCTTACATCTTTTTCCTAAAATAATATTACTACTTTAAATTAGCTTTCTCAATTTTTTTAAAATTCATATTCATACATTTTTATTGAGATTTTGTCCTCAAGTTAATGAATTTGAAACCACTAATATTTAATTTATTTATTTCATAACTTTTCTTCCCTCTATGTTTTAAAAGTAATAAACCAAAAAAGAAATAGAAAACCCGTCTAGTATTCTGGTGAGAATTGTCCCAATCAAAAGTTAAAATTTGGCTCCTCGAAAATCGAATTCTAACTTTTCACATAAAGCGTGCTATCTATATAAATATAAAATATTCTACACAATATACTATGTGAAAAAAAAAATGCTATATCAGTGAAAATTTCCTCATGTTTGAGCTAAATTATTTTATTTGAATATTTAAAAAATAATGTCAGAGAAACACTTTTTATCATTAATTTACTCATATTTTATTTATACTTTATATATATTTAAATTTTTTAAATAAGTTGCAGATCAATTTTTGTTTTGAATATCTAATAAAAAAAAATCTTTAAATTAGATACTTAATAAGTTGCAGTTTATTTGTTTTCCAATTTTAATGTTTGGTGTGTCTACTAAGTTTAAACACGTCACATAATCTAGAGTATTATAAAATTATATACATTAATTAGTTATATTGATATATTATATAGTGGATAATTTATAACATGATAAAAAATATGTTAAGATGTAAAATAAAATCTAAAAATATTTCAGAATTATTTAAAAAGTTAACATAGTAATAAAAATAAAAAGTAAATATTTTTGTTGGTAAACTTAGACTATAATTTTATAGATAATACATGGTTAGAAGAAAAAGAGTTATTAAATATTTATAAAACAAAAATGGAGGATGCAAAACTTATTTCTGTTGAAAGTATCTCTTGAAATTAAAAATTAGGTTTCATTATTTACATAAAAAACATTTATTTTGTATTCAGACACCAAAAACAACACACGACTGAACAGGGACCAGATCGTATTTACCCTGAAAGCGACATGGCAGAGTGTTCAATTTCTCGATTTGCTGCAAAGTGAAATTAATTGTTTTTGACTTATTTGGACTGTTTTCTTTATTTGAATTATTTAAATTATTTTCAGTAAACATCTATTTTAAAATATATGTTTTTATAATTTTTTTAATTTTAGAAGTTTTAGTTGAGGGTAAAATATTACTATATTTGAGGCTCCTAAAAAATTGGTTGATAACTTAATTTGTGCTTTCAAAGAAATTTAATATAATTTGGAACTTTTATGTAAAATATGATTTAGCGGTCAATTTATATAAAATTATCTGAATTAATATATAAAATATTATAAACAAGTATTGTAATTAAATTTTCATTTTTAAACTAAAACTATGAAAAGTAAGAGAAACGGACAAGAAACATAATAAGAATAATTAAAAGTCATACGAAAATTTTAAACAAAAGAATAGGAGAGAAAGAATGTTAGTCAAGAAATATATGTAAATTTAATTCTTTTGATTATAATTGCATCACACATTTTTAATAACTAATTTAATATATGTATTTTATTCTAAAAAATAACAATCCTTCTATATATCTAGTTTTTACATATCAGTTTAAAATTTGTAAATTTTCGTAAACTACATTATTCGCTTCAAATCAATTTTCTTCAACTTGTGTTACATTTTCTTAAAAAGAAATTGTGTTTATAATTATTATATAACTTCTTTAAATGGTAAGTCGAATACTCTAATTAAACTTTAAGTCCAACAAACTTTATTTTTTTTATAATATCACATTAGTTCACTCAGATTCATTCATAACGTTTGAATATTGATATTACATAAGAAATTAACAGTTTTTTTTACATTTTTTTTCATAAGTTAAAAAAAATATGATTTTACCATTATTTAACGATTATGAATTATATTCTTCTTTTATTTTTTTTATTTTAAAATTTTAGCTAATTTAAAAAATATTTATGTAACATAATTTTTTTACTAAATAACATAATTATGTATTATTTTTATTCTCTTACGACCTTGTAAATAGTTGTGGTGTTGTGTGAGTCCAACAAAATTTAAAGCCTGAATCATTTGGTGCCATGTGGTCTCTAGAAAAGAATTCCCACTGATTTTTCATTGAAGTAAAAGGGAGAATTCAAATTGCAACAAGGTGCCTTTAATTTTGACCTTGCTTGTGGTGACTTCATTCAAGGTAAACAAGAGCTGGAAATTCAAAGGCAAAAAACATACATGCAAAGGTTTAACAATTTTTTCCTTATACAATTCAAATACCATTTTTATCCGTTTTAATGTTTTGTTTGGATTATGGAGTGAAAATAAGAGAATGATTTTGAAGAAAAAGTGTAAAGAAAGTTAGGATGTTTGAATTGATATAAATAAAATAGAAAGTGAGAAAAATTTATAAAAGTTTGTGAGTGATGTGATATGATGAGTGTGATTGAAATTGTATTTTTTTTAATTGGTAAAAATGTAGCTTTACACATTTACCCTTACATTTAAAAATTGTTAAAAATTAATTTGATTGATTATTTTTGAATTATAATTGTTTTTGAATTAAAATATTATTTTCGATAATTGAAACATTATTTTCGATACTGTGTTCGAGCTAATTTCGGAAAAATATAAATTATGTAAAATTTTCGGACCATATTTATAATTGTGATGAACTTTATTTAGAACAAAGTTGTAATTGTGGATTATTTATTTTTTAATTATAGTTGTATGCAATTAAAATATTATTTTCGGTACTGGAAAAATTATTTATGATAATGTGTTGGAGCTATAATTTGATAAATGACAATTTTTTAATAAAATAAATATTAATGTAGTGTTTTATTTTGTTAAAGCAAAATTCATTGATAAAGTTCATGCATAATAATAATAATAATAATAATAATAATAATAATAATAATAATAATGTTTCGAAAAATCATATGAATGATACATTGAAATATGTATAATTCAAAAGAGTCATAGAAGTCCTTAATTTGTTTAGGGATTCGTGCATAAATAAGATTATAGGTCTGAAAAGAAAAACACATGCATAATAAAATACAACTAAATTTTTACGTAGTTTAGGAATTTGTAGTCATTACCTTCACCAACTTTCTCATTCGTCGCTCGAGAGGCAGGCCAAAGAGTTGTTTTACCGCATTAGGATGACCACACAAGAAGTTGTAACAGTTATCCAACAAATCTTCATCTTGTATGTTCATCTCCACTAACATTTCCCAGATATCAGATTCAGAGTACTGGAAAGTCGATGTACGGCGGAGTGTGCGTGTGTGTTCACGGAATATGGAGTTTCTTTCTTCTTCTGCAACAACATGGCGTCTATTATATTGCAGATTTTCTTCCATAACATTAGCCACTCGTTGTAATGACAAAGCGACAACCTCAAATGAAATAGCTTGTCGCTCAACAATATGACATAACCTATCTGATTGATCACTATCCCTCCCAAGGATATCAGTTAATCCTTCAAATCTTATGTTAAGTCTTTCCAATTGCAGATCAATTAGGTCCACCATGGAAGCTTTTCTTTTTTAGCCACTAGAAGAAGAAGTACCACCTGATGGCTGGGATGGCTGAGGTGGCACTGATGGGGGTGTTAGATTAGGGTTAGGGCTGTATGAATCGACATTAGGGTCAGCTGAGTGAGGAGTTTCACATTGGGTCACATCCAAATCTGGCTCCTTCGGGATGTACTCCATATTGTGATCATTAAGATCTACATTAAAATGATGAGACTGAGTTTGACTTGATGATTGCAGTGATGTTCTCCCATCATGGCCGATAGCACGATTAAGCCCCCATAAGTCTTCCATCAACTTGTAGTGTCTGATGGGATTAACACGCCACTTTACGACTGAGGGCTTTTCTTGTTCATTAATGAAAAGAAATACACTCATATTCATAATTATTGATTAATGTATGCGATAAGTAAACATCAGGTTGAATACGTTACTTTTATCAATATATCCTACACTTCATCGTCGACCTAAAAAATTTTCGAGTTTGGATTCCAAGCGAAACCACTTAGTCCACTAAATAGATCATGGATCTCACGCCATCTGTCCTTAAGGTTTTTCTGCCTTTTCTTCACATTATTTTTTGTAATCCCTACCAATCCACTCTGATGTAGGGATTTAATGATGTTTGTGTAACCATGCGTCGTCCAACTAGCATCAATGCGGTTACCGATAGATGCCTAATCTTTCATGGCATTCAACAATCGGTAGTCCATTTTTTGTGTTCACGAACACCTGCAGATGACTCTGAAACAATACCCTTTCTGTGATCCATGATAAAACCTAATAAAAAAGGTTAAACTTTTGCAATAACATAAATAGTTTCATACATAAATTAATAAAGGTCGAATGCCAACATTAAACTAATAAATTGTTCTTACAACAATATAAATATAAGTTTAGAGATATTGCATAAAATTAATTATTACAGTATCCTATCCACATTTCATTTGCTATAATATCCCTAATTTGTGACCTGAGCCTGTAGTCATCCTCATGAGTTTGCATCAAGTCACGGTCAACTTCTTCCAACAAAGAGTCATCATTATCCACCCCGCGAAGAAAGTTATGAAGAATACAACATGCTAACAACAATATCGGTCACAGTGTCCACAGAGTAATGAGGCTCCATTTCGCTAGCGATAATTGGGAATCGCTTTTTGAGGGCACCAAATGTTCTTTCAATAACATTTCTTAGTGAGGAATGACGATGATTAAACAATTCGCAGGCATTTTGTGGACCTCTTAGAGAATACTCTTTTAGATGGTATCGAAATCCGCGATATGAAGTTATAACTTGGGCTTTGAGCATGAAACCCACATCTCCAAGGTAGTATTTGCCTATAACCATCCATTAACACTTATTACTTATAAGTCATGTGACCAAATGAATATTTATTGCACTAGAAAACACACTCAACTAACCTTTCGGATGACCAATGGATCCTCTCGTACAAACGCATCCTTCAATATCTTGGAATCAGAGGTTGTTCCTTCCCACCCAGAAAGAACATATGCAAATTTCATGTCAAAGTCACAAGCAATAAATACGTTTTGTGTTGGTTAGTCTTTTCTTCCACGAAAATGAGGAGCATCAGTTCGGGGGACTTTAACACAGATGTGAGTGCCATCTATGGCACCTAAATAATCCTAATACATGAAAAATTCACATTTATAAATAACTTGCATTGCATACAACATGAATTAAATATTTAACTATTGTTTCTCATATTCATACCTTAAAGTATGGAAAAAATTGTTTGTTTTAAGATATGAGGTTCAACCTCGGTCCCAACTAGTTGAATTAAGAACTCTTCATGCAACAATATTGCCTTCAAAACATTATGCAAGTGACGAGATACTACTTCCATGGACCGATAAAAGAAGAATGAAACACTTCGATTCTTGACGTTATGACCAATGATGTGTAAAAATTTAGCCACTTGTTTTTCAACTATAGATTGAAATGCATCTTTAATCATCCCCATTCCTCTTATTCATTGAAATAAATTAATAAATGCTTCCGGATCCATGCGAATAATGTCATGACATCTTTTAGTATGGACCAAGTACGACATCAATTCTTGCCGACGACACTCTTTTTGTGGAACAAACTCCAGTATAACATTATTTGTCTCGGTTAACACACACAACACAATCAATCCAGATCCAATCATGCAAATGATTGTCATTGCTACTACTTGTGTCCGCAAATTCATTTGCTCTTGTATTTGTGAAATTAATGTGAAATCGACACCAATTGCATCAGGATTCATGTCATTTGTGCTAGACATCTCAACATTATCGAAATACATATACCAATGGTTATCGTTATCCATGGTAACAAATCCGAGACAATTATATAAATTTAACTATTAGGTCTAAAGAACCACAATTTAAAAAAATAATAGTGCGTAAAATTAAAAATAAAATTATATAATTCATAAAAAAAATTCTTTATACTTAAATTTGTTTACTTTATTTTTTTAAATATTATATGTAAACTCTATAAAGGTATACTTATAATTATTTTATAAATTCAAAATAATATTTTTACTTGATTTTAGAAAAAAAATATTATATGTAAAGTATCTATAAAGTAGTATTTTAAAATATTTAAATATTTTTGTATACTTATAATCATTTTATAAATTCAAAATAATATTTATAAAGTTTTTTTACTTGATTTTAGAAAAAATTAAATATTATATGTAAAGTATCTACAAAGTAGTATTTTAAAATATTTAAATATTTTGTATACTTATAATTATTTTATAAATTCAAAATAATATTTATAAAGTTTTTTATTTTAACTTTAGAAAAAATTAAATATTATACATAAACTTTGGGTATTTTCAAATATTTAAATATTCTTTATATTTATAATTATTTATAAATTCAAAACAATATTTATAATTTTTTTAAATATTTTTCCTAACTCATAAGATTAATATTTTTTAATAATTTTTCTTTTGTTTATCTTCTTTGCACACGTATCATCATCATCTTTTACCCTATTACTTAAGAAGAGTGAAACAACTACCAGATAAAAATAAAATTCATTTAAAATTTTATTAACGCGCTTGAGCAATGAAGTTAGAAAATCAAAGGTGAGCATACATGCATTAAAATAAATAAAAAAATATAAAACAAATAAATAAACATTAAAAAACCAAAGGTCACATGAAAATATAATAGGGACAATTGATTCTCCAGATTCCAAAATTCATTCTCTATGAATTTTATACTTGCGTGTGAGAAAATGTAGAGAACCAGCACGGTGCCCGCGACGAAACCACCAACGATCACCATAGACTACAACCGTCCTCCGAGCACCACCAACAGAACACCACCACGAACAGAACCCTAACCACACTTTACACCTTCGACGATCGTGCACCTCCAACGATCACGCGCCTCCGACCACCTCTAAGCTCCTCCCTCAACTCAAAACACATATCTCACTTCCTCTTCCCTTCCATATTTATTACTCTATTAACTCATCACCCACCACAAAGGAGGTAAGAATCTTGTATGAATCTATGTTAGGCAAAGGAGTTAGGAATCTCATGCATGAATCTCTGTTGTTGTATGGTTATGGTACATAAGTGATGATAGGTGACAAAGAGTAACATGATAAAAGGTAAACTTTCTTTGAAACTAACAAAGATTACTCCCTCACTTTCTTTGCCTTTCCACACTCCCCAATCACTGCAAACTCCTTGATCCAAAATGAAACTTTCTTTACTTTTCAATTTGGGTGAATAGTAATCACCGAATCCAAACAATGCATAAGTTTTTTTCTTTTTTCTTGATGTAACATATTTGTTATCATTTCTAAAATTTCCTCCTTTTTATACTTTTCACATAATTTCTTAAATTATATTCTATCTTAGAATATCTTTCTTCTCATTTCTAAAACTTTCTCCTTCTTCATCAAACTTTTTTTTTTATATTTATCACATAATTTATCGGAACATATTCTATTGTTCAACATAATTTGTCTCATTTCTAAAACTTTCTCCTTTTTTTAATATTTCATCAAACTTTTTTTTTTTATATTTCTCGCACAATTTCTCAAATCATATTCTATGTGCAGTAATAAATGCATTCAAGATTATTTCTATTTTATCAAATCTTAGTTTGGAATAAGTGTCTTTACACTCTAAAAAGTCTCTCAACTTTCTTCTTCTTCTAATGTTTGAGCTCATTATTGGTTTGGTCACTTAAAAAAACTATTTGACTATGTTATTTTAGGTCTCTAGGATTTTGGAGAATTTCTTATTCCTTTCAGCTATTACTTGGAGTACTAGTAACTTTCATGTAAAGGAAATTCTCAGAATTTTTAATTTTTCCTTCTTTTTAAACTTTTGAAATCCTCGTTAAATGAAAAATGGGGGTTCCGACCTTGAATAGGGAACTATGCGAGTGAGAATTGTTCTATATTGATTTATGTTTTGGGTTGAATTGAAAGTGAAGTTGATAGCTACATTTGTGATTTTAGAATTTGATTGCAATTTTGTATGTTCTTTTTAAGTATTGATTGATAATTTTGTAATTGATTGAAGAATCATGCATGTTGATATAGAAAGTCATTTTAATTTGTTATGTGAAATTTGGTAGTTACATTTAACTTTGTTAAATTAACTTATGTTTGGATATAATAATTCAATCTTTATGAATTGGATATTGAGTTTTGAATGATTAATTTTTGGTTGGAATGTTTGGAACATTAAATTTATGTTAAATGTGATAGTATTTGTGTATTATAAACTTGTTGAAATGGAGAAAATGATTGTGTTGTTTTGGAACTAATTTTAGATAATTATGCATAACTATTGATTATGTGTAATTTGCTAAGCAAATTGGGATTCACCCAACAAATCTCAACCAAAGGGTTAAAACTAGTTTCAAGACTAAATTTGCTTAAGAAATTTAGATTCATATAGCGAATTATGTGAATTTACGTAACGAATTAGATGAATTCACCCAATAAGTCTTAACGCAAGAGTAATTACGATAATTTTCACTAAACAAATGGACTTTGTTGTAAATTATATATTTTATTTAACTATATGACTTGTAAATTGATGTATATGATGTGGCTATGCATATAAAGTTTTTTATATGATATATTTAATTAAATTGATGAATATGATATATTGAATATGTTTGTTTAAGTCACATACCTAATATTGTGACTTAATTAGTAAGTTGTATGTATTAAGTAAAAACACCTATATATTTAATAAAGATATACAACTCATTGAATGTCTCGATTACTTAAATTAAGGTCTCATGTGATGAGAAACTAAAAGAGAGTTTATTGCACATATGGAACAATGCGCGTGCTCCGCCTTAAACTTACCTTGACCTATGAAGTCGATATTTATAAATTGAGATGTTTAAAATAGGTTAGATGTTAGTCTTTAGTAAGATATACTCAATATAAGTCTTCCAAATGACATAAATAAATATTACTTGTTGAATATCCTTTTATTATTTAAATCCATATGTTGGTGTATGATTGATGGAATGGATAAGAGTTTTGAATTTTGAAATTTGTTTATAAATAGTAATTTGATTTACTTGTTTCTATGTAATAAAAAAACTTAAAGATTTTGTGATTAATATAAAATGATATTACAATTAATATAAAATAACAAACTTTTAATGTTTTTCATTGAAAATATTTTGGATAACAAGATGATCACACCCCCATATAACTTTCAATAATCACCTGTAACTTTAAGAGACTGTTACCCTCACTACCATTGATGACAAAGACTATTAAAAATTATGTAAATTAATTTTTATTATGAAATTCACATAAAATAAATTTTAGGCTTTGAAATTGAATGTGATTTAATAATAATAAAATAAAAAGTCTATTGGTTAACGTGACAATAATGATACATAATGAAAACATAATCGGATAGAGATTGGAAAATAGGTTTTATCTCTGCAAATAAGGTTGTCATACATCAATTAAAGGTGTGACAATAATAGAATTGTCAAGAGATAGATTGAGAGATAAGGAAGATAAAAAAAACTGCTCAGAAACTCTCATGGATTAAGGTAAATGTTTATCTTTTTTATATAAACATGATGTATGCATGTGTTATCGTTTTATGATTCTCCATGAAAGTTTTTTTTTTCAAGAACCCTAATTTAAAATCTTCTCAATTTAATAGCCCTAATTTAAAAAAAAATTATGATTAGCCATAACTACAAAATCAAAACCTTTTTGTTTTTCCAATTCCCCACTTCTTCCCGCACCCAACGCCATTAACGGCATTTCCCACCTATGCACCAAACCCAAGTCGCTGTCGGCGCGGAACCGCAACCTCTGTCGCTCGTTCATCTCTGTCACCACCCATACCTACAGCTGACCGCGACCCGGTCGGCGTCAAGGAAGAGATCGAGCCCCAGGGCACGGTGGTTTGTGGATCTGTTGGCGGCGCGAATCACCAACCGTGTCTTGCTTCGTCTCCCTGAACGGGAACCAAACGCCTGGTGCGGCGTTGGGTTGAAGAGGGAGAGTGAGGAATCTGAAGCCTTCAAGCTTCGAGAACAGGTCGCTCGCTAGGGTTGGGCTGGGACTGGGGTGGTACGACGACGTCCCATGTTGTGAGCCCGTGGCCGTGTCGTTGGCTACGCCACCTTGACATTAATTTTCTGCACATACATCACTGAAATTGTTCCTGCACCTCAAGACTCTGTTTGGATTAGGGAGAGGATGTGTGAGGATTTGAGGGAGTGGATGTGTGAGGAAAGTGATGGCAAATTCATGGAGCTCTTCTCGGAATCATGTGAAGAATGGTGCGGAAGCTATGGTTGTAAATGTGCAAGATCCTCCTAGGAGCTATGGTGATCTTGAAGGTGCATGATGTGTATGGA
>Ga0123342_1009028_pt1 | contig 12177 bp, 9 predicted proteins | sample Turbeawhitnodule_FD_89960 | JGI IMG/M metagenome (GOLD analysis project Ga0123342, IMG submission 89960) | Root nodule microbial communities of legume samples collected from Mexico - Turtle bean Mexico white nodule | ecosystem: Host-associated > Plants > Roots > Nodule | place: Mexico: Nepantla... | reverse complement strand
GCCCGACCGAAGGAGACACCAAGAAGGAACGACCGACCGAAGGAGAAGAAGATCAACACGTCAGCAATCTCATTACGTCAACCGACCGTGCCTGGGCCCCGTCTCTCCACTCAGGTACAAAAATCATGTAAGATTTTCAGACATGTTTTTTTAAATAATATAATCATTTCTAACAATTTCTTTCATAAATTCAGGCAACAATATGATGCCATTTTGAACTTAATTAAAGTTTATGAACAAAAAATTATCATTGAGTTTACTAAGCATTAACAACTAATGACTGAATTTTCACACAGTCAGAAATTAGCAAATTATTTCCCAACTATATAAATTTGTTAAGATAATTATTAAAATATATTAACATGTGATGATTTTTTATTGAATAACAATGTATAAGAATATTTTACATAGTGTATATATTATTTTCTTTCATAAAGTAGACAGCAGAATTTATTAAGATAATAAATTAGAAACCATATATCAAAAGCATCACAATAAACAGAATTTACAAACACATGCAAAGAAAAATAGAAGAAACAATGGATGCATTAAACAGAGTTGTAAAACTATTTGAAAAATCACAGAACACAGAATACTTTACTTGTTTAAGGAATGGAATGAAAGAACAGTGATGAACTGCATTATTTCAGAGGAAGGATAGAACCATTTCTGATCCAAACACCAATACATGTCTTTCTGATAAGAACTGGTTTGGATTCAAAGTGCAGAGAACTTTGAAAACCACACTGCAAAAACCATTCCTCGTTTGTGTTCATCAACTTTGTAATATGCAAGGGCTGCAGAAACTTTTAACAGAAACTAAGAACTTAATTATTATAGTAATTGATTATAATTATCATTGACCAGGTGTTTATTTATGTATGTGATTTTTCAATGATGTAAAATAATTAAATATTGAAAAATAAATGTGGTCAAGGTTATAACAGCAACACATGTAATTTTTTCTTAATTAAATTTAACTTCATTGCTTCACATATTATTCATTGGTCAATGGTCAACAGCCTCATCATATCACAATAAACAGTTACACGTGTCACTACATTTTCCTATATTACATGTACATGTATTTATTTTAATTGTTTATAATATGTTTTTAGTTTTTAGGGTGCTGAAATATTAACACTATTAAGAATGAACACTTCATATTATAATAAATTAATATTTTATTTTATTTTTAATTAATTTAAAAAATTATTATATTATTAGAAATAGTGTTAAATGTATGTTTTTTACTATTTATGTCAACAAAACTTTTATGATGTTCTTAACAAAGGAACATTGGTATTTTTCGCTTCAAAAAATCAAAATGTTTTTCGGAAAAGTTTTATTAAGTTACTAAACTAAAAAAACAATCAAGTACTTAAATATTATACATATTTTTTTAGTTTAATGTACTACTTAAAACTTCTCAAAATTGTTTAGGAAGTTGCTGCTTAATTCAACCAAAAGTTATTTATTTTATTTTAATTGAAAAACAGTAAGAATAAGTATATTACTATATATTATGAAAAAAATAACCACTTCCGCACTAAAAAATAAATAAACATAACTTAATCTTGAATTTATTGCCTCTTTACTTTTTACGTCCAACTAATATAATAAATGATTTTTTTAAATTGTTTTCATATATTACCTTTTTATTTATATTTATTTCTCCTTCCTTTCCATATCTTAATACATTTATAAGTTGTAAATGACTTAAGATACCCATGAGTTATTAGGTTCTGATTGATAAACAATGAATAAGGCATTTTATTTAATTAAACAAAGTTTAAATTTGAGAAAAAAAAATCAACTATGAACTATCTTTTGTGTCTATTTTCCTCATTTTCTAATAAATTTTCATCTGATTTTATTTTGTTAAAAAAATTATTATTGATTAAACTCACATTAATTGTAATAAATATTTTTTAAAATAATAAATGAATAAATTGTTTAATTAATATAAAGTTAATAAGAGAGGAGAAAAATTACACGTTCGCTAAGACTTGTTTTTATGAGTTAAATGGAAAATAATAATTAAAGTTAAGTATTTAAGCGCTTCTTTATTTAATTATGTATTTAAGGGATTTATAAAATGTATTCGAAATGAGAATAGTATTTTAAGTCGTGGGTATAGTAAAATATATTGGGCCTTGAGGTTTGGGTTGAAACAAACTTATAACCCAAAACAAAAGAAGGTGAACTGCACCCCTACATTTTTCTTCCTGCACCCCCACAATATTATGCAAAGACCAAACTCTTCCTATTATTTTTTAAAAACCCTAAAATGCACTTGAACTGTATTTATGTTTTTGCATTCTGGATTATGAAATTTGGAAAATTTTTCGATTGGCACTTTTGGTGAAATTTCGGATCCACCAATCCGTAATTCAAAATATGTATTTCACATTAAAAAAATCCATCATTCAAAAAAAGCATTCCAAATCCACCGATCCGTAACAGAAATATGCATTCTGGATTCAGAAATTCATAATTTAAAAAAAAAAATTCTAGATCCACCAATGATTAGACTTCTGGATTCAGAAATATGAAAATCAATAATTTATGAAAAATTACTTCCAGAACACCCCCTCATCCAGAAAAAAAAAGATTCAGTTTCGGATTTTTGAATCCATAGCATATTTCCAGATCCCGATTTCCAGTAACCACGGTGCCCTTTTTCAAATGAAAAATCAAGGTCAGTTTCAGGATTTAAAAATTGTGGGGTGCAGGAAGAAAAACATAGGGATGGAGGAAGAAAAAGCCAACTTATAACTCAAAACAAAAGAAGGTGAAGCAAGTGAATGGGTACTAATAGTAATCTAAAAAAAATTCCTTTCTTTGCTTTCTCGAAAACTCAAACTTCTTTGATTCTTCATTCCCTTTTATTCAATCCTTCTTCCCTTCTTCAAACTTTAAAACCTATTATTTATTGCTCGTGTAGAATATTATATAGAGTTTTTTCTCTTTTTGTAATTTTTTTTTTCACTCCTTTCTTCAATTTCCATCTCTTTGTAGAGAGACACGCATGGATTTGGGGTTTGTGGGTTGTAGGGAATTTTGGGATGTTATGGATCTTTGAGGTGATTAAGGGATTCCTTGAGTTCTTTTGATTCATCATCTTCTTAAATCTCTAGTTGCTTTATTATATAAGGAAAACCAAGTTATGCAAAGTTATCTTTATTATATATACATGTCCATTCAAGTTATTATTGATTATTTGAAGTTGTTTGTTGTAACATTTATCTAGTAAAAAATGTTAGGAAAATAGATTTTAAAAAAAATAGAAATATTTGAGTTATGCCTTTCTTCAAGTAAATTCAATTAAGTGGTGATACTTTGACATCATTAAAAAGAACAAGAAAGATTCAAATGAAAAATCAAAATAACAATATTTTAAACATATTTGTTTTATTTTAAATTTAAAATCTTAATATATATTACTATATTTTTTTATCAGAAAAATATATTACTATATTATTAAAGTTGGTTTAAAGTATTTAAAAAAATAGTTGTTGTTTAAATAGTAAACTCTTTTTCTTTTAAATAAATATGGAAATATTATATAATTCATAGCAGAGGGACAAAGTTGAGACAATGAGTTTATACATTAAATTAACTACAAAATGAAATTGGATAACATGACTGGATTATATAAAAAGAAGTTATATGTACAAAAACTCAATATTAGGGTTTGACGAAGGTCAAACCCTAGTATTTGGATTAGTGTTCAACACTAGGATTCTGAGAAGGTGGAGTTAGAGGGCTATCTAGGTCCAATGGTGAGGCTTGAAAACGCGATGGAACATTTGGTTCTGAACTATTTCTAAGACCATACTTGTTGGCAGCAACATGGTTGGAAGGACCTACATGAATTCTCCCAAGTGAGGTTGAAGGGATTGAAGGTGAGGTAGCTGAACTTGAGGGATTATAAAGCATGACATCATCTATCAAAGACTTCAACTCAGCAACCACTTCACTCATAAGGGGTCTTGCTGTTGGATCATGGCGAAGACAGTGAACAACCAACCTCATTGCCCTATACGCATGTTTAATTGGATATTGGCCTTCAAATCTAGGATCCATCAGATGATGAAAATTCTCTTTACTCCTAATACGAGGACGCAACCAATCTACCAAGTTTTTCTCTTTTGCAGGCCTCTTTTGATCCACAGCTCTTCTTCCTGTCACCATTTCAAGGAGAACCATCCCAAAGCTATACACATCACTCTTGGATGTAAGGTGTCCTGTGTCAACAACATTTTCTTTTATCAGCAAGAAAGAATAAATAAATATGAATCACTTCAAAGGTGGTCCAACCTATAACAAATCAAACCGGAAACAATCAACTATTTCACTCAATCAAACTTAAGCTACCAAATAGAGAAATATAAAAGCATCACACAAGCGTTCTACTCAAATTAAAAGTCTGTAAAGTTAAGAATGTTTAATCACAAACAAACACGTCAATGTAAGTTGCCCTATGTCAACAACATGCTTAATTTTAACCACCAAAGCAGTAGAAACTAGTATCATATGCAACACTGAGAAGATTAAACTATATTGTTTCCATGTGTAATGCATTATGTATTATGACATAAATGGAAAAACATGATAAGAAGTCATTGATAGAGAAAACATAAATTTTATGCACCCTCATAGATTTAGAGGTTGCTTTTTTAACCAATAGTTGTATGAGTTTTCCTTCAATGAAGTCATGTCGTTTGTTTCTTTATTTAGCATTGACTGAAAATTTATACAACCATTGACTAAAAACTAGTTTTATGCACCAAAATCCCTAGATTTTTGTGACTCTCTAATCTTACAATTTTTTAAAACAAAATTCTTGATTTTCTAAAGAAAGACAAGTGAATCTCTTTATCTTAAGAATTTTAAAAAGTAGAATATCATATGTTCATATATCATGTTGCATTGACTTGATATAAGTTTACCATGATTATACAAACTACCTAAATCATATACAAGGAAATGCATAAGTTGCAATAATTCCATTACCATCTCAAACTATATACAAGGAAATACATAAGTTGCAATAATTCCATGATCATCTCCTCAGCATACAGGTCATACTACAGGTGTTTTATGTGATTATATAGTACACATGAAAAGAAAAGTTGACTGAACAAAGACATATATGGAATATAAAATATGAAAGGAAAAACTATAATGACAAAGATTTGTTTCCAACAATGATTTTCACTAGAATAATTCAATATAAACATGTATGTCTTCCTTCCTAATTTTATAAACATGAAGACTCTCCAAACTAGAAATCATAAGTGATAAAAAAAGTGAGGAAACTATTTCCCTTGACAGATATATATATTTTTCTCATTTTTTTGAAGAATTAAAAGTGAGTAAGTAACAATATGTGTCATCTGTGAACAAAAGGAGTACTTGAACAGTAAAATTTTCCAGGGCTAGAAGCTATTCAGATGCATGAACCATAACATTTTGATAACAAAATGATGAGATGTTTGAAAATGTACTAACCTGTCATCACATACTCAGGGGCTATATAGCCTTCTGTTCCCATGACCTCTGTAGATACATGATTTTTATCTCCCACTGGAGCATCTTTTGCAAACCCAAAATCTGAAAGTTTTGCATTGAAGTCCTGAAATGGAATGATGGTAAATATGAATATACATATGTTAAAAATTAGTGTCTGCATGTCTTCTTCTATCATGTCTGTTTTAGTGTCAGATGAAACACAGGGTTCAACATTTTCATCTTCATCTTTTTCTTTTGTACAAGGATTGTGACATCTCTGAAGTATCTTATTTTATTATAATAAGAAATGCAACATTAAAACTATCACCTTGTCCAATAGGATATTAGATGTTTTGAAATCTCGAAATATCACTGCCCGTGAAGCTTCCTCGTGCAGAAATGTCAGACCATTAGCAGCATCCATTGCAATTTTCAGCCTGATACGCCATGGAAGTCGCATAGTTCCTCCTGATACATAATAAGAACATTTCGTGTTACTTTTTTTTTTTAAATCTCTAGCATATTCTAAACATCAATGATCCAATTTGTTTAAACCAGTGAGTTTTGATTAAAATGTATAACTATAAACAAAAACAAGAACAAAAATAACTTAAGTTTTGCATTGATTGATATATTAGAACCAAAATTTGAATGAAACAATGACATAAAATGACAACATACTTTGGAACAGATACTTCTCTAAGCTTCCTCGACACATGTATTCGTATATGAGTACCCTTTTATCTTCCTCCATGCAATAGCCCACCAATCTTACTAGATTTGGATGATACAGTTCACCCAAGTATTTAATTTCAGCCTGCCAAATACAGAACAATGAAGAGATTCAATTTTTTAAAAAATAGTGAAAATTAAACAAAATGTTAGAAAGAAATATGTTTAGGGTTAGAATGGTGACATACAAGCCATTGTTTATGACCTTGAAATCCATTTGGGTTTAGAGTCTTCACTGCTACCGGAATCCTTGTTGGAGAGACTGCTGAGTAGTTCTCTCTTTCATCAACCCAACCTTTGAACACAGTTCCAAAACCTCCCCTACCAAGAAAAGTCCTGGAATCGAAATTGCTTGTTGCATTCTGAATATCGTGAAAAGTGAACCTCCGAAGATTGGAAGAATTTGCAATCAATTCCTCGTCTTCGTTGGTGGATGAGCTTCTTTTTGACCTCTTCTGCCAAACAATATCTTTTCTAACATTTCTTCCTGTTGATTACAGAGAAGAAAAAAACATCAAAGAAAATTCAATCAACAACATAAAATTGTACATGAACTATTCACATTAACTAAGTCTAATTCAATTTTGCAACATACACAAAGTACATTTTTTTTAACTAAAAAGCCCTTATTCGGTTTTATTACAACTAATTCCATAAACATAATAATATCTATGTAGAAGTAGAAAGTTTTTAACTTATGTTGTTACATGCTACGCTTCAGGAGTGGTATTTGGAATCATAGGAACTGCGTGTCCTTCAATAGGGGTGGTAGATGCGCTCGAAGTATTGGTTTTGGTACAGGTAAAGGTTTGGTTGTGGATTTACGCAAAGTCCCGTTATGCTTCCTTTGGGTACTCTAATTAGGTTTTAAATCCAGTGGATTGTATGAGGATGGTTGTTTAATGTTTTCCTGTGGTTAGTTTGGTTGTTCCTTAGATTAATCATATAGGTGTTTCGTGGTAAGAGTATGATAAAGTGTTTTGCTCTTTATGTATAAGGATTGAACACCCCTGAAGTGATTTCCATTTATTTATTTTTTATTGTTGATAAAAAAAAATATTACGCTATATAGTTTATCTTTTGTAATAAAATTGAGACATCTCTTAAATATTTTGTTTAATTTTTTTTTCCAAAAAAATCGTTTTTTTTTTGTTTTGGTTTCTCAAAGATCTAAAAATACAACATTTTTCAAAAATTGTAATCCAAAACTTTTCGTATTTTTAAACATCTGTTTTCCTTTTTTATATATATATATATATATGGTAAATGGGGCTTGATTTAAAAAACGCAAAATGGATAGATTTTGATTTAAGGTATGAAATAAGAAAAAGAGAACCAGAAAGAGAGATCTAAAAAGAAAAAGGGTGAGAGATGTAATAGCACAGGAAAAAAAATTGTGGATTTTGGGTGGTGAATACTCATGGAGAGAGAAAAAAAAATTAAAAAGAAAGAGAATTAATAAATGTCATAAATAAAACAATGTAATAAGAAGAAGAAAAAAAATTGGAAAAGGGTGAACTGAGAGAAGAATGGTTGAACAAGAGTTACATACCTTCTTCACCTTGTGTGCTTTTGTCACTGGAGTTTCCTTTCTCTTTTGAACTGAGAATCATGCAACCCAGAAAAATCTTCAATTTCTTCCAAAACCTTGAACCTTCTTCAATGGCTCCTTGAGCACCATCTTTGTTTTTCTTTCCTTCATTGGATTTACCAGCATCAATGCCACCAATGCTCCCCATATTTTCAGTTCAGAACCCTAAAAGATTTCACACACAAAATTTAGCACAAAAAATTATTGAAGATGACAACAAGAAAGAAGAGAAAATGCTTGTGTTGTGATGCTTCAGTTGAGATGTGCAAGAAAGAAGAGCAAGGGAATGTTTATATAGACCCTGTAATTAACAAAGGATGCTTAGATGTTTAACTAATATGGGTCAATGTGTAAACATTTATGATTATTCTTATTACCAATTAATAATAATAAATAAATAAATGAATGATAGAGTGATGAATTTAATGCTGATATGTTATTTCAGGGCCATTTAGACTCTTTTTTTCCCTGTATGACAGTGGTTCAAGATTTTTTTTCAATAAAATTTAAGAAAATATTTAATTCTTCTATTTTTTTAATCCATATTTAAATAAGTTATTTAACTTCTTTTAATATTTTTTCCTATTTAATGTTTAAACCGTTTTTATCAACACGGAAATAAGGACTTAATTCAAAAGAAAATTATGTTGTCTTAAAATTTTAAAAATAAAACATAAAAAGGAACAATTTTCAAATTTATTGAGAAATGAATTTTAAGTCTAACTGAACCTCATAAAACCGACTTAGAAGATGAGGTTTGCATACACTTAGAGTATTAAATGATATCCTAATCTCTAACACACTCTGTTGGGACTATCAACTTGTGCGACTTGGTGAGGTTTGCACCCACTTATATATTATGAAATGTTTTTATCCCTCTTATGTCGAGGCTACCAACTCGTGTGTGAGACTATATATTATGAGTGATCCAATAACAATAGCGGGTGACATGATAAGTTCAACAAATTTTCATTAGGATGAACTTTAAATGACTTTGATATTAAATTAATAAGTGAACTTTAAGTCTAACTCAACTTCATAAAACTGGCTTTTAAAATGAGATTTGCATCTGCTTATAACTATGAAATGTTTTTATCTCTAGTCGACATGAGATATTCAACCTAGTTAGAAAGTTTTTTTTAAAAGTTATTTAACATAAAAGAATACTTGTTTTTTTATACACATTATTTTTGTAACGAATAATACTCCTTCCGTCTTAAAATAACCTTTTTGTTATAGTCTTTTAAAAAAAAAATTGATTGGTATTTCAAATTTAAATGAAACCTAATTTTTCTAATTTCTTTTCCGATAAAATATAATAATGTTTGTAATTTGTAGTCGATAAATTTGTTGAGAAAAGTGGTGGACTTATTTTAGTATACTAAAATTGTTTTAATAAAACATTTATTGTTATTTTTAATCAGATGAAAAAACTTAAATACCAGTCATTATTATGAGATAGGAAGAATAATAAATTATGTGTAATACTGATTGGACTTATTTAAGATGTTTAGAGGTAAAGAGGACAAATGTTAAGTACAAAGTAATTTTCCAAAAATATTATTTTAAAAATAACATTTATTTTAAAAAAATATTAAATAACAATTAAATTTAGAAAAAAAATAGTAATTATATTGACTAAATTAGATATTATTTTAGAAACTAAAAAATTATTAGTATGTAAAGTGACTTCTATTATTAATAAAAAAAATTTAAAACTGATTTTTAAATTGATATTTATTACGAAAGAGTGGACTTTAAGCAACTATATATTATGGGTGGTCCGATAGCGGCCCGATAGCGGCCCGATAGCGGGTGGCCTGATAAGGCCAACAAATACTCGCTAGGATAGGCTCGAAATGGCTCTGATACCATATTACGAAAGAGTGAACTTTAAGCCTAACTCAACCCCATAAAACCGGCTCATAGGGTTGAGGTTTGCATCCACTTATATACAATAAAAGGCTATAATCTCTAGTCGATGTGGGATCTCCAACAATATTTAAATTAGTTACTAAGGTTTTAACTATTAATATTTTATATTATAATTTTTTTTATAAAAGATCTCATGTTAGGCATCAATATGAAACTTGACATCTCTAGACTGACTCATCAAGTAACAGGTCACCACATGTAAAAGAAAAAAGAAAGGAAATACAAAAAAATATGGGGCAATTAGACCAAAATCCATATATTAATAAAAACAATACATATGTAAGAACTCTAAGAAAAGACTAAGCCTATTATACCAATGAAATTACACTCTATAAATAAAGTTTTAGTTAGTAAATTTATCAGTACATCCATTCCCTTCACGAGACTATTAATAAAATTTATTTTAGATATTAATAGATTTTTAGTTTATAAAATATCTTAAATTTAATCAAAAATAACTAATTATTTTGATCTCTAACATTATTTTTTATTTAATAATTTTTTTCTAATGATTTATTATTCAATAACCATTACAAAATGATAAGCCTCTTTATAATGAGCCTAAATTGTAATTTTTACGGAAGTATATATAAACTGTGATAAAATAATGTGTTATATAATAAAAAAGTCTAAAATCAATTGATTGACATTCATCAAAACTATTAAAACTCAATAAAACTAAATCAGGAAATTTAATAAATGTTTGCACAGGTTAAGCAGAAAAAAAAAATTCAAGATCATTAGGAAGACAGAAAATGAAGATAATCAACAAATTCCTATCAGTTTTTTTTTAAATATAATAACACATAAATTTAAATTGCAATAAAAACTTAAAAAAATTGTAATGAATAGTTTAATTAAAATTACACTAAAAATAGAAAATTAAATACTTTACTTAATATAGATGAAAAAATACTAGAAAGTGTGTAATGTGTTTTCTACATGGGTTGTATTTGATGTATACAGGCATGTTAGTGCTTCTTATTTATGGTGAATTTATCGTTTTTCTCTTTTTACTAAAAAAATATTAAATATAAATTAATTTCAAATATCAAAATAATTTATTAAATTAAAAATCATTTTATAAATTAAAAAAGTACAGATATCTATATAATTTTTATTGTTAATATAAAAATTTAAAAAATAGTTTGTAGATATCTATTCATTGACTATCGAGTTTTTTAAGTACTAATACTTTATATTTTAAATTAGTTTAAAATTAATTTAAAATAAAAAATATTAAACACTTAAAATCTTAATGACTAATTTAGATTTTAATTTAAAAATTATTTTAAAATTTTATTAATAATAAAAATTATTTTAAATATTAATATTTTTTAGTTTTTAAAATAAAATTTAATTTAATCAATATAGTAATTAATTATATTTTTTTCTTGTTACTTAATATATTTTTTTTAGTGTTTTTATAAAGATTGAATAATTTCTAAAATATTTAATTTTATTATAATTTTTTAATAATAAAAAAGGAAAAAATATTAAATGATATAAATATATATAGAATAGTTTTGACTGAGTCAAGTGAAACGCTGATTTTTCAAACGAGATTTCGTGCGTTATGCATGAAAAAGTAGAAGGATGACTTAAGGCAATGGAAAATCATCAATGAAACATTTATAACACCTTATTCAATACAAAACGCAATTAATGCATTCAAATAAAAAAAAAGTTATCATAAATTCAGTTTCATAAAGAAGAGTTTGAGGTTGAGTGAAGAAGAAGATTATTTGAATTGGAGAATGTAACGTCACTTTTAAAAAAAAAACAGAAACAGAACCTGCAAGCATTTTTCTTCCTTATCTCCATTTTTCTCTCTATTTTCTTTTTTTCTCTCTCTTAATTTTCTCTCCCAATCTTCATATATTTTAAAATCTGATTGGACCATGTTGTAGTTGGCGAGTTAAGAAACATTTCTATCCGATTAGATTTTCAAACAGAGTAAGTTCATTTTGACTTTATATATCCTTTGTTCTCTGTTTTTCCTTAGAATTTAGTCATCAATACTTGTGGGGTCAGTTGAGAAGTTTAATCCTCTCAACTTATTCTATTATATACTGAATTTTTTTGTTCTGTTTGGATAACTTGCATTAGGCTCGTAAATCTTGAAGCTTATCCAAACTGTGGGAAATAAAATTTTAGAAGTTGCTTGGAAAGCAAACAATTGAGGTAAGGGAAGCTAAATTTAATTTTTAATAGCACCCTAGGATAGAGGATCTGAATGCGGAAGGGACGTGGTCCCAATATTGAATTTCTCTTGCAGAGGTGTTATTTGTTTATATATTGTGTGTTTGTTTATATATTATTTAAACTTTATAAATATTATATTTTGATAGTTTGAGAGTTAAATATTGTTTTTGACGTTGGAAAATTTCTGGAATGATATG
>Ga0123342_1009027_pt1 | contig 12177 bp, 8 predicted proteins | sample Turbeawhitnodule_FD_89960 | JGI IMG/M metagenome (GOLD analysis project Ga0123342, IMG submission 89960) | Root nodule microbial communities of legume samples collected from Mexico - Turtle bean Mexico white nodule | ecosystem: Host-associated > Plants > Roots > Nodule | place: Mexico: Nepantla... | reverse complement strand
TATTATTATTAATATTATTCATATTATTAATATAATATTAATTATATTATTTAAATTATTATATTAATATTATTAATTTTATAGTATTAATAATATGTATACTTTATTAGTTATGGTTATTATTATTTATGAATATTAATTATGATTTTATAATTCTTTATATTATAATAATATTTTTAATATTATGTATATAATTATTATGATAATACTTGGTAGGTAATAGAGATCCGTGGGTGATAGTTGGTAGGTAATAGAGATTCGTGGGCAATAGTTGGTAGGTAATAGAGATTCGTAGCTAAAAGTTAGTAGATAATAAGATCCGTGGGGAATAGTTGGTAGGTAATGCTGAATTTACCTACGGATTCAGATTCGTGGGTAAAAATTCGTAGATAATATTGATTTCTTTTGTAGTGTTAAATGAAATGTTTGATGAGAATTAGTTGTTTGATTTAAATGATTTTGATTTAGAAATCATATATATGTATAGATTGACATAATGACTCAATGAGAGTGTTTATATAATTCTGAGCAGGAACTGTCAATGTAATGTGTAGATTTATAAATTTATGAATTGAATGAAATATTGGTTTAGAATCTAACAGATATAACAGGTTTAAGCAGATTTTTTTTGCATATCTCGCTCAGACGAGAAGAAATATTTCTCAAGTGAGGATTGAGACGAAATTTTGGGTGTTTTCGGGTTGATTCTCGCTTGAGCGAGACCCTTTCTCACTCAAGTTATACTCTTCGTAAAAAAAAAATACTGATTTTTTTTTTATATCTGCTCTTGAAAGGTTGGTTTAATTCTTTCTAGTTTCTACTTATAAATTATGTAGACTTTTATTTTATGTATATTTAATGGAAAAATCCTTTAATTAGATATTTATGTGATTATTGGATGAAATTTTGAGTGATTTAAAATTTTACCCTTTGGTATGATGTAATTATGTGATTTTGGATATTGTAAGATTTAGAATATGAATTTAATCAAGACATAGTATTTTCAGGAAATAAAATATTGTGTTAAGATTGTTTAAGATGCACATTGATTAGGAATTTGTCTAGAAGGAGATATTCTGACTCTCTTGAGATGATGAAATCATATAGATGAAGATATTCTGGTGGTAAGAGTCGAAGGATGTTCATATGAATGAGTAAGTTGTTTGAAAGATAACTAATTTGACCAGTTATATGAATTAACCCTCTCATGATAGGAGAGATGATATTGAAATTATTTATGCACATAAATGTGTGAATTTCATAGTGAGAGAATGACAAGTACAAATCTCTAAGTCTGAGTCAACGCACGAGTCTTCCAGAAGTAGAATTTGTCTATTTGTTGTAAGTCAGTAGAAGTCTAACTTGTGAAAGATGAATTATGAATTTTAATAGACACTTGAAGGTTTGAGAAATTGTATGAGACTTGATGAATTATGTTTATTAATTTGAAATTGAAATTATATATAAAAAAAACTTATATATCTAGTTTACCATATTATTTGTTTGTGTATGTTTCTTTATTTGTGATGATCGTATTTGTTTTAGACGGAAGCAGATGAGATTGCAAGTAATAGAGCTCCTCACTTTGTTCAATTGAAATTTTAATTTATTGAATTACATATTCAAGGAGGAGTAAAAAAATTTCATTCAACTTCCACGATGTAAAGTAAACTAACAATGTTATACATGTATATTACTTAGTCCTCTTCATTATATTATTTGATACTTGAAATTTGTGCCACAAAATTATAACATGTCATGTTAAATAAATGAAAAAATATATTAAAATTAAAATATTTTTGAGATTGACATCATTAATTAATTATTAATAATATATTAATTAAAAATATTTTTGTTGTATAACATGAATTATTACAAAGAAAATCTATTATCTAACATGCACTGATGGTGTAAGATGTTTTCAAATTGAATAATTGAACAAAGTTTAATTACAACAGTTAGAAAATTGAAGGAGAATCCGAAGTAAAATAAAAAAATAACATAAATTACTTGGTCCTACTTCCTTCTTGTTAGTTTTCTCCAAATTTTGTGATGTAAAAGTATAACCACTTGTTTCAATTTCTTATGTTTCCACAATATAACACTAATTTATATTCTTTAATCCAAATATACTAATTTAATTTTTTTATGTATTCAACTAAAGTTGTTGGAAATAAATGATTAACATTAAATAAAAGTACTAATACATTCAATTAAATCATTCAAAATAAATGATTAAGTCATTAAAAATAAATGATTGAACATTATATATACTTCATATATTTAATTAATATTAGTGAAACAACATTGAAATTATTTTATTTTTTATAATTAATCAAATGAAATGAAAAAGTTTGAAAATGAAAATATTTTAAAATATATATTTACTAATGATCTTTTAATTTATAGAATAATATATAAAATAATTAATATAATAATTAATTATTATTTTTTTCTAAAAATAATTTTTATTTAATAATTTTTTTAGAAATAATGATAGAACCATGTTACTTATTTTGATTAAAAAAAATAAATATTAAAATTATATACCTCTCAAATTAAAAAAAAAACTAAAAACATAATTAAATGTTTATCGACACTAGATTCAATTAATACAATTCATATCTATAAACTATTGACGTACAATGACATTGGTTTGCATACGTGGACTGAATGAAATTTTAAGATTTGGAAATTGGAAAAAGAAGATTGAAGGAGAGGGAGGCAGAGGCGGCCACGACTATGGTGATGGAGCGACATCAGAGAAAACATCGTCAGAGTCGTTACACCAAATGTTGTTTTTCCTCTCCATATTTTTCTTGCTGTGTTCTGATCTTGTTGAATTCAAACATTTTTTTTTTTATGAATAAAACATAAGTACTTTGCGTTTATTGTATGTGATTCTCAAATTCCTTCTATAACAAATGTGAGTCTCAAAAAATGTGCGCTATTGTTTTTCTTTAGTTTCCACTATGTAGTGTCTTTACTTTATTTTCATTTGGAGCAGATTTATTGTAGGAAAATGATATTTTTTTTCTTCTAGATAACTTGCATTGCACTTATTCTATTGAGTGCACACATAATTGCTGAAGAGTAAAAGTCATTAAGTTTGGTTTAGCTTTATGAAAACTTCTATCAATGTGGTCTAATTGGAATAAAGTGGATAAATGTATGTGAGTCATAGCAGAAATTAAGGAAACACAATCGGCGCCGTCTTCCTCCCGTAGCTCCACCACCAATAGCTGTCCCCTCCGCATTCCTCTTAATATTTTTTTCTAATTTTCAAACCTTAAATGTCATTATGTGTGCCATATTATCAAATAATTAGTAGAAACTTAACTGATGAAATTAAACCCTTTTAAAAACCTTGAAACCAAATTAATTTTTTAAAATATTATATTAAACTGAATATTGACCTAAATATAAATATAAGAAAAAAAATAATTATACCTAACTTATATTAACATACTTTCTCACTGTTCCTTTTGGACTTAAACCGGAGCTTTAAAAATATAATATTTGTTATATAATGATATAATACTAAATACAAATATTAATCTAATAATTCAATTTAAAATTTATAAAATTGTAATTTTGCATGATCAAAGTTATTAATTATCAAATATTTTAAATAATTTATAAAATGAGATTAAAAAAATATAGAAAAGATTAGAAAACATACAAAAATCACAATAATGAATAGAAAAATTGTATGTTGTTAAAAAAGAAGTAGAAAAATATATTTATATTTTTAGTTTGTAATAGTTAAGTGATATTAACTTATATTATAACATGCTTTCTAGCTGTTATTTTTGGACTTAAATCTTGGATTTATAAATAATAATATAATAATAAATACAAAGATTCATCTAAAATAATTCAATTGAAAATATATAAAAATGAATTTTTGCATAATCAACGTTATTAAATTTAAAATATTTTAAATCGTTTATAAATTGAGATTTAGAAAAATATAGAAAAGATTATAAAACATTCAAAATCACAATAATTAATAAAAAAAATTGTAAGTTGTTAAAAAAGAAGTAGAAAAAAATCTGTATATTTATAGTTTATAATATTTAATTGATATTAACTTATATTAACATACTTTCTGCCTCTTTTTTTGGATTTAAATAGTAGATTCAAAAATATAATATTTTTTAATAACAGTATAATATAATAATAAATACAAAGATGCATCTAAGAATTCAATTGAAAATTGAAAATTTTATTTTTTTTGCATAATCAAAGTTATTAATTATCAAATTTTTTTAAATAATTTATAAAATGAGATTTAAAAAAGTATAGAAAAGATTCAAAATCACAATAATGAATGAAATATGTTGTTAAAATAGAAATAGAATAAAATATGTATACTTTTAGTTTATACAGTTAATTATATTAACATATATTCTGGATGTTCCTTTTGGGCTTAAGTAGTAGATTTAAAAATATGATATTTGTTATATAATAATATAATAATAAATACAAAGATTCATCTAATAATTCAATTAAAAATTTATAAAAAAGAAATTTTGCATAATCAAAGTTATTAATTATTATATGTACGTAAGGACTCCAAGAATGTAAAAAAAATAACAGTTTCTTTAATTATATAAATATAACATATGATAATCTATTACAAAATCTTAATATATGCTAAAAACTATTTTTATATAGGAATTTTAAAATAATATGTATATATATAATTTATTAAAACAATCAATTAAATATTAAACTATTCATCTTTATATTTTATATAATATTTTAATAAATTTATTTTACTTATCCTTTAAAAGTATAATAAAGTCAGAATTTTTCTATTTTATAAATACATTTTCTGATTTAAATTAAGACTAATATCTATTAATTGAAATATACTATACTCAAAGAAAAGAATATAGAGGATGTGAGAAACTGATTTAAGCAGTTGAATTACAAATAAAGAGTAAAAAACATTTTTTTCACAAAAATATATTAAATCGAAATATAAACTGATTTTACATTTAATTTAAAATATTGTAAAATGTAACAGAATATATTATCTATTATTATTATTATTATTATTATTTAATAAGCATTCACGAAATCCTAACCTGTGTTCTTTCAGTTTCTTCTCCAACACTGTCAACTTCTCTTCCTTCCCTGCACTGTGTGCACTATATCTCCAGCAACATCGCCTCCGTATGGTCGAATCCCCTCCCTCTCCCAATCTCAAGTCAAGCTCCATTCCCAATTCTGAGTCTGGATCTACGGCGGGACGGTTGAAGTACCTCGCCGACACGCCTTGAGAACATTTGGGGCTTCCTTGACGAAGGTATGTTGTCCAATGTTCTATTCTTTAATTTGCATTTAGTGCATTGTAGTGTGTTTACTTTGCATTGCAGTGCATTAATTACTTTGCATTTATCATATCTTCAATAGGATAAGGATTGAATATGTGTGTAACACTAAAAAAAAGGATAATTGATTGATACTTAGTGAGAAAGAGAATGAATGAGGATGATGGAAAAACAGGGTGGAATGGTGGTGAGTTTATAGGGCATCATTTGGTTGTGTGAGAATTGTCATAGCCAAATGAATGTACAAAAGCTGTCTAGGTCTCTGCTATCTGTTGCAATGTGTTTTTGTGGTGAGTTGATGGCGGTCGGAGTTGATTAGGTATAACAATGGCTAGTACTAAGCTATGAAACATAAACATGCATACGCTACGGTGTATATATATATATATATATATATATATATATTAATATACTTTATCATAAAAAAAAGTAAGAGAAACATTTATAAAAGAATCTATAAAACATAAATTTATGTAAATTATAATATTTGATTTTTATTTTTGTTCATTCTTATTTTTATTAAAAAATATAACTTCTAATTATGGTTGATAAGAAGATAAACTAGCAATATTAAGAATCTCATTGTCATCTAGTAAAAGTTCATCTCTTTCAATATTTCACAATTTAGTTTCTCCTTTTTTATTTTAAGGATTTTCTTGGGAGAAGATGAAGATTACTATGTAAAAATATTAGACCATTTGTTCTTTTTAGTGTCATCTTTTTTTTAAAGAATGTATAGAAGAGTAAGTAATCAAATTCCTTTTACAACTACAAGAAGAATGCAATTGTCCAAATAATTTAAGAGCTATCTTCTGAAGTATTGGTGCATGAGCTCTATGAACAATCTAATGTTATATTGCATCTATTTTACCTCTAACATTAAAGAGTCAACATTAGAAAAATCTTCTCTTCCTTATGAAAAGTTTGCAAATTCTATATTTATCTGTCTCCTTGCATCCACATGGTCAAAAGTACCTTTCAAAACATTCATCTCATGATTAAGTTCCATGAGATGAGACAAATATTTGTGAATTTTCATTTAACCATTTATGACTATAATATTTACAACATTAAAAATATATAAACATAAATTAATATAATATTATATATAATATGTCCATAATAAAATATAATTAAAAAATAATTTCACTATACGATGTATTATTACCTTGGATTTAAAGAAAGGGCAAGACAATGAAGAAATGCATTACTCTTATTTCAGCAATCAACTAATATTGAGTTTACTATCTCAAAAAATGATGAATGTTTGACTTCTGTCTTTATTTCAGGTTGGTATATGACATTTTTTCACGTTTTCAATAATTAAATTTCACATTTCGTATACTAAGTGATTAGTAGCCATATTTGTATTTATTTTTCCTATGAAAATCATAAGTAGGAGTAGTAAAAACAAGTATATAATCAATCTTCATCTACCAATTATCAATTAATAAAGTTTCTTTCATAAATTGTGCACTATCTCTTATCATCTTTGTAAGAGGACCATTTGTTACTAATAATTATCTCTTGGAGTCCTTATCAATAATTTAAGAGATTCAAAAACATTGTTGATAAATATAAATATTTCTTATAGTATTTTTTTGTTGCACAACTATTTTTTAATGCAATATTCAAGGTGTGCAGTACACAATGAGTCCAATAAATTGAAGAAAATTTTAATTCTATAAGCATACCTGTTGCCTTACATATATAATTGCATTATCAGTTATAATTTGTATCACATTTTTTGGCTCAACCTCCATAATTGCATATCTTGTGTGATTAACAATAAAATCTTTGTCCTTTATCTCACAACTTATCACTAACAATTGTTGCACCTTTCTGATTTCATGAGTTTCGTATAGGTTGCAAAATATTTTTTACATGACTTCTTTCTTTTGAAAGTAAAGGGCCTATCAATTTATTATATGTTGGTAGTACATATTCACTAAGATTAGAAGTATTAGCTACATAAGAAAATTCACTTTTATAATAAGCACTTTTGGCTAGATTAAATGGTAATCCTGAAGAATAAAACATCTTCGCTATTTCACAATCAAGAGTATCTCTCGCTTGAATATTGAAAGAAGCTTGTAAAGAACCTTTGAAGTCAATAGATGAATCAAGTGAGATAAAGAACAAAAAGTTTATTCCTAAACACCTAAAAGGATGTAATTACGGAGTTTGAGCTAAAAAATGTGGTGCAAATTATAATTGATAATGCAGTTGTATGGAAGGCCGTGTGTATGCTTATAAAATTAAAATTTTCTTCAATTTTTTGAACTCTTTGTGTAGTGCACTTCTTCAATCTTGCATTAAAAAATATTTGTGCAGCAAAAAAAATACTGAAATAGTGATATTTATCAACAATGTTTTAGGATCTCTCAAATTGTTTATAATGCTACTTTTATTAAAACCTTTATTGTAGGACACTCTTATGAGATTATCAATGTTCAATAACTTTAACTCATTGAAGTTGCTTACTCTTGCTCCAACAAGATTTGCATCAACCATGTCATGCTAAAAATGTTTAGAAGTTTGAAAAAAGAACTTCAAGAGATGATTATTAGTGATGAATGGTATTCTTGAGAATAATGTGGATAGTGCACAATTTGTGAAAGAAACTTTGTTGACTGATAACTGGTGGATGAATGTTAATTACATACTTGCTTTTAATGCTTCTAATTATAATGTTCTATGTTCTTAGAAAAACAACAGATACAATTATGGCTACTATTCACTTAAGTATACGAAATGTGAGATTAAATTATTGAAGATATGAAAAAGGTCATATATCAACGTGAAAAAAAGACAAAAGTTGTTAATTCATCGTATTTTGAGGTAGTAAACTCAATATTAATGGATGGTTGGACTAAACGTAGCACATCTCTTCATTGCCTTGCTCATTCTTTAGACCTAAGGTAATACATTGTATAGTTAAATTATTTATAGTTTTATTTTATTGCGTACATATCATTTATAATATCATAAATTTATAATATTATATTAATTTATGTTCTTAATGTTGTAGATATTATAGTCATAAATGGTTAAATAATGAAGATTTATAAAGACTTGTCCCACATCAAGATGTTGAACTTATGAAAGGAATAAATGTTTTAAGATGTACTTTGATGATCCGGATGTAAGGAGATAGGTAAATATAGAATTTTCAGATGGAAGAAAATATTTTGTTTAATGTTGACTCTTTAAGGGATAAAGATAAAATGGATGCAAAATCATTGTGGGTTGTTCATGGAGCTCATGCACCAACACTTCAGAAGATGATCCTTAAATTGCTTGAACAACTGTGTTCTTCTTCTTGTTGTGAAAGGAATTGAAGTACCTACTCTTTTATACATTTTTTTTGAAAATAAGAAATAAGATGACATTTAAAAGGGCGGAAGATTTAGTATCTGTCCATATTTTTCTTCATCTCCTCTAAAAAAAAATCCTCAAAATACAAAGAAGAGAAAACTAAATTGTGAGATAACTTTTTACTTGATGATAATAATTCTTGATATTGATTATCTCTTGATGAATCGGAATTAGAAGTTGTATATTTTTTTAATGAGGATAAACAAATATAAAAATCAAATATTATGATTTACAGAAGTTTATGTTTTGTTAGACTTTTTTTATAAATATTTCTCTGGATTTTTTCGGATGACCAAGTATGTTAATACATATATATATATATATCCGTATCCGTGTTCTATAATTTCTAATTTAACCGTATCCTGTATATGTGTCTGTATCTGTTGGAGATCCCACATTGACTAGAGATTAGAGCCTTTCATAATATATAAGTGGGTGCAAACCTCACTCTATGAACCGGTTTTATAGGGTTGAGTTAAGCTTAAAGTCCACTTCTTAATAGTATCTCTGTTTTACGGGTTACTTTGCTTTACTGCATTGCAGTGCCAGTGTTCTTGGTGATTTCCAACAACTCTTGGTTGATCAACCAATATCCAAGCAGAGGAAGGTATGCTAGAATTATTCGTGAGGTAGTAGAAGTTATGTTTTGGTCATTAAACATAATTTCGTGTAATGCTTATGATAATCATTAGGAATGCTTCATTTTGAATTAGACCTCTTGATGCTTCTGTATATGATCTTTAGATCTCTGTTGGAGCATTGTTAATTTTTATTTTATTTTCAATTGAGCATTGTTAATGAATAGATCTACTATTAAAGTAAATTGGAGTTTGTTAAATTTTTGAGACTTGGTTTTGGTTTGAAATAGTTTATACTTCTGAGATTTTACATTGTTTTGTTTAAAGAATCTATAAACTAAAACTCTACAAGTCTGGTGCTACCCCTTATTTTTTTAGGAAAACTAAATATGTTAACCTAAAGATGGACATTTTATTAAACAATTTTAACTTTTAAGATATGTTGTCTCTTTGGTGTTCTCTACTGGTAGGACAACAAGGTAACGTGTATGTAAGAAGAATCTGGGGTATTCCTTATCTGAAAATATGAAAGTAATCACTTGAGATACTGATATCTATTTGGGAGAGAGAGAATGGATACTATCAAATTACCTGTTTCTTGTTATTTTTCTAAGCATTTCCTGCGTTGTTTTAGAAACACAAGACCTGATATCACCTTGATGCAGGCCTGAGAAACTTAAGAAATCTGGATTGCTTTTTTAGACCTTATAAGATGTCAAATTTGATTAAACTGTTTTAAAGTAAATTGGAGTTTGTTAAATTTCTGAGACTTAGATACAAAATTTCTGAAACTTGTCTCTTACAATTTAAAAACACAGAAGTAAACAATCTCATCTCACAAAAGATATAAGAATACAAGGTCCATATATGCTAGCTTTCAAGGCTCTTTTTGTAGTTTTATGGATGCTCTCACTTTTTTTTCTCTAACCTTAGTTTTCAAGGCTTGCTTATTTTTTACAGCAATTATTTTTCTCTTCTAAAGTAATTATTTAGTCAAACTCTTTCTTTTCAGGAAAAGAAAAATAAAGTTGTTGTTGTGCTATTTATCGCTTCTAGACTTAGATTCAAGTTTTTATTCGATCTATTTAATTGTTGAATAGTTACTTACTATGCTTTAATTCTTCAAGTTCATAGACAATTTTGTTAGTAATAGGTTATTTTGTGTTTTTTATTGGATATTTTGTTTTTATCTCTAATACAACATAATCATGGACAAATTGGATGGTAGCACCTAGATCATCTATTAGGTATTTGAATGGATTGAAATTTTTTCTAAATTTTGAATTTGAAAATGCTGCATATAGTTTGTATTTGGGTAACCGAAAGGAAGTGTATGAACATTTAATGAGGTGAGTTTTCCATGGAAATGTGGATCTTCAAAGAAGAAATGTGTAAGGATCATCTACGTAGAGGGTGAGTATGCAAGTACAAGTGAGGCAGAGAGATTGTTGCGTCATCATTTTTGTGTTACAGAACTGGAGTGTTATAATGGTTGTGTTGCACAATTGAGACTCTAATAATGCAAGTACAAGTGAGGCAGAGAGATTGTTGCGTCATCATTTTTGTGTTACAGAACTGGAGTGTTATAATGGTTGTGTTGCACAATTGAGACTCTAATCTGCTATGGCTGGTGTCTGTTCTGATGTGAGGAAAAAGGAAGAAGCGATTTCCTTTTTATTTTGAGGTTGAGAAAGAATGATGTAAGCAAGCAAGGTGAGTTAGAAAGATAAAGGCTTTGCTCAGCATACAAATGAAGATAAAACACTCTTCATTATTAACTGAATGGTATGTATTGTTTTGGAATTTGGAAAATTCTTCATATCCAACTTTACATTATAAGAGGGATATGTACAATTTTAGCAAAGTTTTGTAATCCAACCATTATTTGTTTATATTGAATTACCAAACGTTACAACTACTCATTGTCTAACCTTGTAAATAAATATATTTCTTTTGACGAGCTATAAATAAATATTTAAGTATGACATGCAGTATGCTTAAACTTGGAGGTGGAAATTGGTACAAGGACAGTTTGTATTAATTTCTCTTAAGAAGGCGTAATAAGCTTGTAAAATATATTGAGGAAACCATAAGTCAACAGCACAACACTTAAATTAGTTTATAGAGGAAAACAACAACCACTCTGATAAATTCACCGCTACAATATTCGAATTTCATTCTGGACTCACCATATTCACTCCTTTCTCGCAATCAGGCAACACATTTCATTCTTGAACATCAAAAGTATACTAGCTTGAACGTTGGCAAATTCAGTGAAACCAATTTTGGTTCATGATGACAATATAATAAGGAGAATTGGTCCAAGGACAAGTGACAACCACTTTCCATGATTGATTTTAACAGTGCCAGAGGTATCGTGTGTGCCATTAATCTCAGATGAATCTGAGGAATCTGGAGAAATTGACTTCTCCTTGTCCGCTTTAGGAGCCTTTGCTGATGGTTCCGGAGCCAATGAGGGTGCCTTTGCAGGTGCCTTAGCAACAACAAAGAAGTCCATAGGAAGAAGCACCTTTCCCACCTTATAAATAGCAAGATGCTTATCTGTGTATACTATGCCTGTGATAGTGGTGTTAACCTCCCCTGTTGAGATGTTCACACTCCCTCCGTAACTTATCACATTCAGTTCCACCTTTCCAGGTTTAGCTCCTGCAAGTGTTCTCACAGGGTTGGTTAGAGTATCAAAGTTGGAGCTGGACACATAGTCTGAAAGAACATGGAACTGTAAGAGCTCGAGTTTTTGGCCATCAGAAAGAGAGTTGAGGAAGCCTGCTTTGAGTTCAGAGAAGGAACTGTCATCAGGTGCAAGAATGGTGATGCCACCTGATTTAGTAGTGAGGAGCTGTGCATTGAGTTGGTTG
>Ga0123342_1009026_pt1 | contig 12178 bp, 5 predicted proteins | sample Turbeawhitnodule_FD_89960 | JGI IMG/M metagenome (GOLD analysis project Ga0123342, IMG submission 89960) | Root nodule microbial communities of legume samples collected from Mexico - Turtle bean Mexico white nodule | ecosystem: Host-associated > Plants > Roots > Nodule | place: Mexico: Nepantla... | reverse complement strand
GAAAAACAGTTTAAGAAATTTTGTGCTTGCTCTTATCACATGGTCAGTGGTTAAGAGGTGAGTTACCCAGCAAAAAGCCTACTCTTAAACAACCTCTAAACACTACCTAAGACATTCTTAAAGCAAAAAGAAATATACAAGAATTGTACATAAAAGTCTTCATCAAACACATGTCTTGAACGGGCAGCAACCATCTTCAACAAGTTTGCTTAGTTCAAGAGGTATAAGAGAAATGTCTGACGAGTAGATGCTTGGAAACGAGTGAGACGCTGAATATATTAGTAATGCTTGTTTTTACTAATAGAGATTCTATTGAATTTGATCAACACTTATTTGATTAAGTTTGATTATGTGTGAGAATTAAAAGGATATTAATATAAAGAAAATCAATTGCTAGTTTTTGAAAGAACTTCAGTGTCAACTTATTTCTTTTCTTATTTTTAAGCATGTATTTTACTCTCTTTTTTTTATAAAAATCTTGAAACCCCCATTTTTATCTTTATTGTATTTATAACATTGTTCGGAGATACACTTTGAAAATAAATTGGGTTCATTATTGGATTCGTTGGAAGACGACTTGGGGTCATCTGACCTTATCTATACTATTATTTATTTTGTGTTAGACGGTCTAGTATTGTGTTAGATGGTATTCACTAAAATCATTTTTATTTTTCTGCTAAATGACAACTATTAGCCACGAAGAGAGTTCATAAAGTAGGGTTTCAGAGAGGTGAAAGTAGTGTATGTTTTTAGAGATAGGAAGGCAATTTACAATGCATTGTAACACCATTTCGACAAATCTTGAAACAAAAGATGGTGAACCGTAGGGTTTCAAAGTGATAAAGCCATGAAATAGTTGGTGAGTGAGAGAGGTAGTGTGGTTTGGGTATGAGAGTGAGAAAGAGGAAACGTAGGGGTTTATCGAGTGTGAGACGTGCATGTATGGGAAATGAGAGAAATTGAGGGTTTGAGGAATGAGAAAGGCAACATAGGTTGTTAATGAGGAAGAGGAAGCGTATGATTTGGGTAGTGAAGAGGAAAATGAGAGACACAAAGGTATTTTTTTAAGCACCACACACGTTAGTTACTGAGTGAGACACGTGGCATGCATAGGGAGAACCACATGGCGTCCATAGAATAGGTCACATTTATTTATTTTTTCCTTTATTAACAAACTTTATTTTGAATTTTGCTTTTGATTTTTTTTTTATAAAATTTTCTGTATTAGGTTCTTTTAGTGACAGGATGTGGCATAATTCATTTTCTGTATTAGGTTCTTAAAGGGAACAAGTGGTGTGGTATATCATCAATATTAATAGGCAAACCTTCGATCTCGAAGAACATAATTTTTTTCATACTCAAAGTTTTAATCATATATTATTGGACTATATTAATAAATAAATTCATTGTTTAAATTAAGATTCATATAATTGAGTTTATTTGGGCCTTAACTATTATTTTTGTTATTTTTTTGTTTGTAGGGAAAATGATCTGAAGGGAATGTCTACCTTTGTAAATGGGTCAAATATGCAAAAGTCCAAGTTGTTTCTTTGAATCAAAACATAAGAAAATATATGAGAGGATTTTGTTCAAAGTGGGAGAGATTTTCTCCACCTAAGTAAGACTTGGATTTTCTCCACGGTCTTCTCCATCATTTTCTCCACCAAAATCGGTGCCTCCAGCATGGAATATGGAGGAGGTTGCTTGGAGCATGCCTATTTAAGAAGAGTCAGAGAAACATGTAGAAGACACCAATCTCTTTGAGTGCAAAACTTCTTCCTTTGTTTATTTTTCTGCATTCTTATCTTTGTATTTTTGCCTCTGTATGGAAAGCTAAACCTTTTTGGTTAATTTCTTTGTAATTCCCTATTGATTTATGAGGTTTTTAGGCAATAAAAGTTCTATTTTTAGATTCTCTATTATAGTTGTGTTAGATCGTCTAATCTTTTGGAAAACTAGTTTTTGTAAGATGTTGTACTTGAATGCATGATTAAGAGTCTTCCTTGCTTTAACTTTTGTTTTTTAGTTAGTTTGCATTGTTCTAATTAATTTCTTGAGTGCATGATTCAAGAGAGAGGAGATAAACATTCGCATGGAGTATATGCATGGAACAAAGTGGGTACTAATTAAATTAGTGGACACATCCTTTATTTGTGAGCTTCAAGTTGAATTAGATTGACAAATGTTCAATATGGTTTAGCTCTGCCTGAGGATTGAGAAAATGACTAATATTTAGAGAATTTATGAGGAATTCATTGGTGGAAAAACTTGGGAGTCAACCTGTTTCTTTTTACTATTTTATAATCTCTACTTTATCTTTTTACACAACTATCTCAACCCCATATTTATCTTTATTGTTATTGCTAACTTTTCTTGCAGATAGATTCTGAACACTACTTATTTCACTATTGGATTCGTTGGGAGATGACTTGGAATTATCTGACCATAATTATACTATCATCTCTCTAGCGTTGAACATGTCTATGCTAGAATCATTATCATTGCACAATAGCTAAAAATTGTGTTTTGTACCGAGTCTCAATCATTTTTTAATTTTTTGAAGAAACAGCTTCATCAAATCAATGTTGCAAATCACAGTAATTCACCGTTGTAACCTTGGAGAATCCCATACATCAGAGTGAATGATCATAGAAGGCGAAATTTTTTTATTTGAAATCAAAGTAAAATAAGTTTTGTGACTCTTTACAAGCTCACAAGCATCACAATACAAAGTTGAAGTGTTTACTTGGTCAAATACATTTGGAAATAATTTTTTTATGTAATGATTTTTTTTTAAAACTATAGTACAAACAATGTTCCTTGCCTAATACCACAACCAACCCTCTTCCTTGTTTGAATGTCCTTAAAAACACAAGTGTTGGGCCAAAAAAATTACAATAGATAATAAAGTTTTGGTTATTTGAGAGTGTGACAATAAATTATATTTTAGAGAAGGAACAACAACAATATCAAGGTTCAAATAATTTGAAATAGAGACATTTCTTTCTCCAATGATAGTGGATTTGTTGTCATTAGCTCTGGAAATAATTTTTTGTGAGGAAGGTTTAAGATTTTTTATCTGTCTAACATTAAAGGTCACATGACCAAAACATGTAAAGTCAATTATCCATGCATTAGTAAAAACAATCTTTTTTTTACCAGCTATGAATGAATTAAATAAAGGGGACACTTTAGGGGTGTCCCAACCCTTATACAAGATCCTAAACAAACAGAGCAAATAGATTACAAATATTTATTTATTGTCATAACAAGCACCCAAACTAAATCACATATATATGGCTCTGCTCATCCTGTTTTTTGCTCCATAGAAATTTCTGCATTGACACCTTCTACTGCCTCCACTACTTCCCCATCTTACTTATACCCATCCTAGAGCACTACACCACAGAGAACAACCTACCCCCTGCCTATACAATTAGAAATCAGTTAAGGTATGGTGCCCTGCAGAATCTATGAATGCTATTATTCTCCCAAAACCTGCAAAAACTCCACTTGACAGAGAACTCAAAGCAGCTTCTATTTTAGCTCTATTAAAATCTCTTGTCATATAATTTATAGAATTGTTGTATTTCTCTTTATCATTCAGTCCCAGAATCACCACCATTGCAATCAGGGTTAAACCAAGAAGAATATCGACATGGGGCCTTTGTCCCTATTGCATAACCCTTAATGTTGTAAGTCCATGGCTTTTTCAAAGTTATCCAGTTCTTCACTCTATCTCCAAGTTCCTTGCAGCAAAGTTCTGCATAGTTCTGAAAAAATTTTCACAATGCGAGTACTTAAGAAGCCACCGTATTCATCTTCCAAGTTTGAGGAAGACCCCAAAGGGAAAGAGTCACAAATGGTTACCATTTGTGAGTAGCTCATTGATAGTCAATTCCTTCTTGGTTTATTCCTCCATTTAGTTTTCCATTCAGAAGTATTCTTGACCATGATATGAAAAATCTATAAGCATCCACATTCATATCCTTCGTAATCTGAACATCTTCATTTTACTTCACAATCCCATCCTTTTGATCCTTCACAACCTGCATATATGAATATCCTTTCCTAGCCTTTAGCTAAGACAATGTCATATTGTTAAGACTAAAAGAAAACATCACACATAACAGGTGCATTATTGGCGTTTGTTCATCCCTGAACAACCTTAAATAATACTCCCATCCTATTCTTTATCTAAGACTTTAAACCAATTTTTACATTAAAGATAGCATACACATTTTCCCCTTGTATACGTTCTTAGTTGTCCCTACCCCGCATTAGTATATGTGCTTATTAACATCACTACTTACCGTTGTAGCAAGCATTGTAATTATGGAATTAGAAATTGTATCTTCTATTTTCGACATTGTTCGTTGAACTGTCTCTATAAATCAATATATAACATTCTTCTAAATCAGGTGTCACTTCCTTACATAAGAATTCTTAACTAACTTGTTCAAAATCATCATCTAGTCCATCAAGAAATGTATGGACTATCAATATTTCAATTGACTTCTTATATCACACCATCAGGTTCCTTCATGATCTACTTTGTTATGATGATCCAATTCCCTAAAAATTTCAACCAACTCACCATAATATTCAGTTAAGGTTTTTTTTAGGGAATTCAGTCTAAACCCTATAACTCATCACTTCCATCTTAAAAAGCTTCTAACAAAGCAATCCAAATATTGGGGCAATGCCTTTTCACAATTTCTAGTTTCATGGGCAACATCAACCATCTTTTTTGGCTTTTAACATACCATTTTTCATATCCTTCTTCTTGTAGTGTTGGAGGTTTCACCTTTCCACGGATGTAGGAGAATTTTTTCCTTTCTACGATATGCATCTCCATTAATTGTGACCATACATAGTTAGATTCATTTAGGATGATATTTATGATAAAGACACCTTCAAATTGAACTACTACTGGAATTAGTTTCTCTATCATCTCTCTATCTAAGTTCTTCAAAAATTAATTAGAGAAAGAGAAAAAAATAAATCATAAGCTCTAGTACCAAATTAAAAAAAGGAGTTCACTTTATAATTTTCATTCATATAATTTGTATATAGATACATTTGTATATAGATACATTGTTCATTGTTCTTATAGTATTTTACTCCTAGAAATCATGAACTAAGGAAGTTTAGAAATCATGAGCTAAGTAAGAAGTTCAGAAATCATGATCTACATAAAAAAGTTTATAAATCAAAACTAAATTAAAGAAATAATTTAGTCAATCAAATATTTTCTTCTCAATAAAATCAATATAACTCTGTAACTAAATAAAGTTTTCCACTAATGATTTTTTTAAACTATAGCACAAACAGTGTACACGATGAGTAAACTTCTTATTCTTAGGCTATAAAGTCTAGAGCAATTTATATCGGAGGTCAGATGCATTAGTGTATGACCACTTTTATTTGTAGAAAAAAATATTCTAATTTTTTTCTCTTACTTGTACTTTATAATCATTTTTAATAATAAAATATTATATTATTTTAATAAAAAATAATATAAATAAAATTTTAAAATAAAATAATAGTATATTTGATTGTAGGGAATGTGGATTTCATCTAAATTTCAGTCTATCATTGCTCATAAGCATTCAACCACAAAGGAAGGGCAGGGTAACTGAATGGTATGGGCAATACGCCATCTCAGAAATGGTGGAGAGCAAATTTGAAGGAACAAATTGGAAGAAGGGATGCAGCAGGAACCACTATTATCACAACCATATAATGAATTAGAGGGAGCACATAACCACCTAGTTTGCTTCAAGTTTTAAAGTTACTACAAACTACATTTGCAAAACGTGTAGCTGTTTAAGAGTGGATGAATAAGAATGCTATGCAAAAGGTAGTTGACAATGCAAGTTTAAATGCAGTAAAAAAGATATAACAAACCTGCAAGAGTCTCCAATTGCTGAAAGCAAGGTGTTTAAGAAGTAATTGTTGGAAGGTGAAATGATATTGCTCAATATGAATGCTTCAGTAAATATTGTACTGATTGCATACCATCTTTGATATTGATAAATTCTGAATGCTATAGATGTGTAGAGTGAATGTTTAAGGTCCCCTTTAGATTAGTAGACAAGATAAACTTTATGCTCGCTGTTAAGGTTTAACCTTAGGAAATAGGAGATTGATGGTGATGCAAACTAGCATAGGTTTTAGGGTGTTAGACTACATTCTAATTTTTTTTATCCAAAAAATAATAATAAAAATTGAGATATTTCAGAAATATCTCAACTTTTATTAAAAAACATCGACATCCTTTAATTTATCATTCGTTCAAATAACATGAAACATGCAAGCAAGACGTTTACCCTTATCCATATACAAAAACACCATCTCTGACTTAAAACAATCCTCCTCAATTCAACCTCCCCCTCCAACTTTATGCAAACCAATAGTTCTAAACACCAATCTAAATATGAAAAACATGTATTAGATAATATAAGAGACTTCATATAAAATAAAATACACTTTCAGTTCAAATAAAATACATCTATTTATATTTTAATTGAAGTGAATTTATTAATACATTTGCCAATTTCTATTTAAAAAATTAAAAGTTAATTAATAAATTAGTGGATTTAATTAGATTCGTATATATAATTCAAATTTAGTGTTTTCTCACTACTGTATGCTACTATGAAAACGAATTGTCTATTTTTGTAATTTTTACTGGAGTTGCCCACTTTTTATATGAAAACGAATTTTTAGCCAATTACACCATTTTTTGTGAATTTCCTGGTTTTAGGGTGTTAGACCCAATTTACCTCCAAGTACATTTAGTTTTAATATTTTTATCTCAAAGTGTTTTACTGAATAGTTAATTTTCTCCTCCTTTATATAAAAAGTTGTAAGAGAGGAAGTGTGAAGATACAATTTGCAAGATTGAAACAGCAAAACATAAATGCATCTATCTATGGAGCACCAAATTAAAGTCCTGTTTGACCTTAGACTTTGATATTTCCACATGTCATCGTTTAATGTTGGTTCCAATTCCCCAACTGTTCATAGCATGCACCATTAATACCATTGTCTAGTGGACAAAGCCTATATAATGCGCACTCATAATTTCTGCCAGAGCAGCAAAGTGTGATTATATTGTCTTTTTTGACAATGGCTACTAATTTCCATAGGAAATGGGTTTCCGTGAGTGTTCTTGTTTTGTGCATTGTTCTTGAGTTGACTGTGATCAGTGTTTTAGGTGATGAGAAGCTTGACCCACAAAGGTATGGAGACGATTGTCGATTTGGACGTGGACCACGGTGCAGGGGTTGGAGGGGCCGACGTGACCGTGGTGGTGGAATAGGGGGCGGAGGAGGGTTTGGCGGTGGTGGAGGTCTTGGTGGTGGTGGAGGTCTTGGTGGGGGTAGAGGTGGTGGAGTAGGGGGTGGAGGAGGATTTGGTGGTGGTGGTGGTCTTGGTGGCGGGGGAGGTGGTGGTCTTGGTGGTGGAGGAGGTCATGGCGGAGGTCTTGGTGGTGGAGGAGGTCATGGCGGAGGTCTTGGCGGTGGTGGAGGTTTTGGAGGCGGTGGAGGAGGTGGGACAGGTCATGGTGGAGGTTTTGGTGCTGGAGGAGGTGTAGGTGGCGGAGCAGGAGGAGGCATTGGTGGTGGTGGCGGCGGAGGCGGAGGAGGGGGTGGTGGGGGTGGATTGGGTGGTGGATCAGGCCATGGTGGAGGGTTTGGAGCTGGTGGTGGTGTTGGTGGAGGCTTGGGTGGTGGAGCAGGTGGAGGGGGAGGAGGAGGAGGTGGTGGTGGTGGTGGTGGTTTGGGAGGAGGTTCAGGCCATGGTGGAGGATTTGGTGCTGGTGGTGGTATAGGAGGTGGTGCTGGTGGGGGAGCAGGAGGAGGAGGTGGTGGTGGAGCAGGAGGTGGAATAGGTGGAGGTTCAGGTCATGGTGGGGGCTTTGGTGCAGGAGGTGGTGTTGGAGGAGGATTAGGTGGTGGTGGTGGTGTAGGAGGAGGTGGAGGTGGTGGTGGAGGAGGAGGAATAGGGTGAGGTTCAGGTCACGGCGGAGGCTTTGGTGCAGGTGGTGGTGTAGGAAGTGGAGGTGGGGCAGGTATAGGTGGAGGTGGCGGCGGTGGTCATGGCGGCGGTGGAGGCATTGGTATTGGAATTGGCATTGGAGTAGGAGTTGGTCATGGTTCCGGCAGTGGTTCTGGTGTTGGAGTTGGTGGAGGAGGAGGAGGAGGTGGGGGTAAACATTAGGGTTTAAGCATGCATGCATGAGGTTAATTATGGAGATTTATCTAACAATATTTGGATATTCCTAAAGAAAGTGGTTTATGTAAGGATTATGATAGAGTCCATGTTATGTTGTGTTGTTAGTAAAAAGCTTTGGAAAAATCCTATTACAATATTATGGAATTTACTAGTCAAAAGTCATGGATATTGAGAAAAGTGTGATAAATTACTTATTTGCACGCAAAGGAGGTCTTGCTCAAATTCTGGCTTGATATTGAATTTTGGCATTTATATATCACAAGAAGCTTCATCCTTATCTGTTAATGTGGAGTAGCTAGATGGTATTCAAATTGTTTGGTAAAGTCACCAAAAATATATTAATTCAACAAGTTAGTATTGCTATGAGTAAGTTTCAAACTTTATGGGCATTGTCGCCATGAGTGGCTCAGCCAACCATTACTCTTGTTAAACACATTTATTGTGCATCGTACATTTCTACCTCAAAATAAATTAAGCATAACAAAAAATATAAAACGCATCACATTATATGTTTTTAAATTTAATACAGAAATTGTATTATAAAGAAGTTAACTCAATATACGACAAAAAAATATTTGTGATGAGAAAATAATTTATCTATAAAAAGATATAAATTATGTTCTCCAATTCAATTTCAAAAATTTGTGTGCATAACAAAACAAGTTGATTGTTTTAGAGAAATCATTTTTTAAGTATTGGAGTAAGTTAAAAAATGATTTTTCTTGAAAATTGTTTGGTATAGAAATTATTTTAAACTTTTTTCTGGAATTTAAATTTTATAAGTAAATGAAAATTTTCAGACAATCCAAAACAAAACCATTCAGATTAATTTCTATTTCAACTAATCAATTTTCAATTTAAAATAATCATTTAAAAATCAATTCAAATCCTCCACAAAAAAATAATTTAATTTAAAATATTAATTGTAATACGAAATTTAATAAGAACTTGCAATTCAAAATCAAAATTTAATAATAAAAAGAATCATGTTATAATTATTTAACATTTTTAACTTAATTTGTTAATGTACTAATTAATTGATTCCTATTATGTTTGTTCTTGTTTAATTCAAGTTCACCTCAAATATAAGTAGGCTAGTCCCAACAGAAAATTTCAAATTCAGAAACAAGCTTAAAATTGAAATAAAAATAAAAATTATACAAATCACCTTTCAGCTAGTTGAAATTAGCAAGGGCACTCCACCAATTTAAACGAACCCGTGAGGACTTAAAAAAAAATACAAATGGATCTTGGGTGTAGTTGGGGAAAGAAGAAAATGGAGAGCAAAAGGAGACGCACCTGCACAGGGAAGAGTTGGGAGGAGGAGGCGCGAAGGAGAGCAGCTTGAAATGCAAAATTCACCTTAGGGTTTCAAATTGGAAAACCTATGAAAAAATTGATTTGGATTTGGCTATAACACATACGAGTCTCGATATATTGACACGTGTGCACAGTAACACACATTTGACGTGACAATGACGTAACAGATTGAGATTGCGTTCGATGATGTGATAAGTATAAAATAGAGTAGTAGTGCGAATGAGTAGTGAAGCGAGAGCTTTAAAATAGGGTAAGTAATCTAATCGGTGTAATATATTGTCTATATTAAAAAAAAATCATGAAGTGTGGGTGACCATAAACGTTATAGAAGTGACCACTTACAACACTTACAACCACACGAGTAACTAGTTTTGTGTGTGCCATTACATGTGAAGGAACTTGTGGCTGGGTAACCAGTTATGATAGGGTGGATGTTCAGGTCTGTCACGAGTAACTACATGGTTAGCCCAAAGGGTTGTAATGACGAAATTGAAAGTGATTGAGGAGTAAGGGTAAGTTTTTAATGTTGTGGGGGTGATGCATAAGTAATTCCTGACTCATTTGAGACAGTTGCCATAAACATAATACAGGTGACCACTTACACTCACGGGTAATCACTTTGAGTGTGTGAATGAGCAGTGAAGCGAGAGCTTTAAAATAGGGTAAGTCATCTAATCGGTGTAATATATTGTCTATATTAAAAACAAATCATGAAGTGTGGGTGACCATAAACATTATAGAAGTGACCACTTACAACACTTACAACCACACGAGTAACTAGTTTTGCGTGTGTCATTACATGTGAAAGAACATGTGGCTGGGTAACCAGTTCTGATAGGGTGGATGTTCAGGTATGTCATGAGTAACTACATGGTTAGCCCAAAGGGTTGTAATGACGAAATTGAAAGTGATTGAGAAGTAAGGGTAAGTTTTTAATGTTGTGGGGTGATGCATAAGTAATTCCTGACTCATTTGAGACAGTTGCCATAAACATAATACAGGTGACCACTTACACTCACGGGTAACCACTTTGACTGTGACAGTAGGTTGCTCGACTGGTGTTATATGTGATCATACCGGTTACTCGAGTCAACCGGTGTAATATAGGGGCTTAAATGTACAGTTGGTAAGTCAATATATTACACTGGTTGACTCGATTAACCGGTGTAATATAGGACCAATTATGATTGATGAGTGAAGCCAATGACGCTAAATACTTGAACAGCAAACAAAGAAGAAGCAACGATCGCACAAGAAAGACGTTTATGGTTTGTGTTTCGCATGTTCTACTGTGGTTCGTGCTTCCTGCTGCTTCTTTCTCTCTTTCTTTCGACCTTCCCTTTCATTCGAAATTCTCTCGTTTCTGCACCCACACTCAAATGCTAAACTCTTACACTCTTACAAAATTATTTTCAGTGCCACATCACTCCTCCCTTCAAAATTACTAAAAATCTCACTGTCATGTCCTCATCCAATACCACAACTATAACATCAAATATATGAGACCGAAAGTGTTAATAAAACATTTTCGAACTTATTTAACGTCGGCCCATACATAACTTGACACCTTACCATAATTAATCAGCCTAGCATGACAGACACAAACCACAATAAATTATTATTCATTATAACAATTTAATGTCATTTTATTTATTATATAAAAATAACAATTAAATATATTATTAATAGTATTAAATTGTGGTATAATAACACATCATTATGATAAAAATAAATACCATAAACTTTGGATTAATTTTCTTACAATTAACTAAATTATAATCTAATTATTTTAAATTTATTCTTGAATCATTATGTCGGAAAAAAAAGTATATATGTAATTTAATAAAGTATATTATAACAAAATTACTCTAATCAAAACATATACTAAAAAACTAATTTTCTTACCGTTAATTAAATTGAGATAGATTATTAAATTATAATCTAATTACTTAAAATTTATTCTTAAATTTCAATGCCTGAATACATATTTTAAGTATTGTAAACATCTGACATATGAAAATTGTATCATTATGAATTACTCTTCAGAACTTTCTTCTTGCATTTAATTCCAAAACCTAGATGATGAACAAAACTTTATTTTTTAGTAAATTGTTAATCCATGATAAAAATATGTATTAAAATATATATTAGACAATGCCTTATCATCCTTTTCCAATCATAAAATTATGTCATTTTGTTCATTATATAAAATAATATAATTAAAAATATTATTTATATATCTATTGTATTGAAGTTGTGGTATAATAATAAAATTATTCTAATCAAAATATATACTACAAACTTGGGTTAATTTCCGCACAATTAATTAAATTGAGATAGATTATTAAATTATAATTTAATTGCTTTAAATTTATTCTTAGATTACTATGTCTCAATACATATCTTTAAGTAATAATATAAATTTGATAGAATAAAATATATTATATTTTAGTATAGTAACCTACTCATACGAAAATTGTATTATGAACATCTTACCCTTCACCACTTTCTTCTTGCATTGAATTCCAAAACGAGTAAACTATAATTAAAATCCATCTTAAAAATATTACCAAAAGAAATCTTTAATCATGCACATTTTAAAATTTAATAAATT
>Ga0123342_1009025_pt1 | contig 12180 bp, 5 predicted proteins | sample Turbeawhitnodule_FD_89960 | JGI IMG/M metagenome (GOLD analysis project Ga0123342, IMG submission 89960) | Root nodule microbial communities of legume samples collected from Mexico - Turtle bean Mexico white nodule | ecosystem: Host-associated > Plants > Roots > Nodule | place: Mexico: Nepantla... | reverse complement strand
TTTTATTTTATTTATCACGCTAATTGATTTGTGTTAATATTTATTACATAGAATGTTAAATACATTCAATTGAACACTTTGAATACAAATAATATGAAACATGATTATGCTATATATAAAAAAAAAATACTATATAAGACTATTATTAGATTTAGAACCATTTCAGTAATAAAATATTAATTAATGAAAAATACAAGTGAATCACTGTTTTGAAAAAAAAACAAAGGGGATCTGAAGTTTTTCTGATAATTTATCAAATTTTAGTTTTATATTGATTGAGAGATGTAACCGACTTTAATGATCAAAATTAAATTCCATAAAAGAATTAACAATTAATATCAAAATTAAAAATATTAAAATTGGATGTAATTATCATACTTAACAGTTTGAAATAAAATATTACACAATATATTTAGATGACCAGAATTGATTGATAGGAGAACATTTAAACAAAATATATTTTTCATATGAATAATTAGATATTTTTAATTTCATTATGTATTTTAAAAAATATTATTAAATTTATATAAAAAGTATGTTTATAAAATATAATTATAAAATATACTTATAAAATATAATTATAAAATATTTTTTTTTATAATTTTATAAGCTGTTAATTGATTTAAAAAGAAGATTATAAAAGTTTAAAGAATAAAATAATATATATTAGTGATATAATTCATAGCAATAAAATAATTATTATAAAGAGAAATATTATTAATAATTTTGGATGTATATTTTTATTTTATGTTTTTTTAAAAACATGTTCGTAAATAAGTGTATTTATTTAAATTATTCAAAAGTAAATAATATTACATTAAAATAAAAAAAGTTAAACAATTATTTTTTAGCGTAAGTGTACTGACTTTTTTTAGTTTAGTAGTCGGAGTAATAGCGTAGTAGTCTCATATATATATATATATTTCTCATGTATTTATAATTTTTTTATTATTTATAAATAAATGTTATAAATCATTAATATTCATTTGTTATAAATCATTATTATTTAATTTTTATTTAAAAGATATTTATATAGAATCATTTTATTAGTATAATAAACTATTTAGTATAATAAATTTTTATTTAGTGTGTTCTTATAATTTTTTATTAATATATAGTTTATATGATTTTTGTTAACATATGAGTTTTGATCTTGTACTCTATATTTTTATATTTTTTTTAATAATACTTGTTTTATGTGATGACAAATGATTATGATTGTTGTTACTTGAGGTGTCTATCTAACTGAGAAATCATGAAAGTTTTTAATAAAAAAATAAAAAATTTATTGTGATATATTACTTCTTCAACTAATAATATACAAATTAAAAAATATAGAAACTATAAATTTATAACTTTGTGATTTGTTTGTGATTTATAGAAACTATCACAGCCAACCCTAACACGAGATATCTGTTCGGGTAACGGGCACCCTTTAAAAATCCGGATCCAACCCGTCAACAAATAATTTAAACATAATAATATTATATATATTTATTTTCTTTTTCTTTTCCTCTTCCCTCACACAGCACAGCACAGAAGAGAGAAGGCCGCACTGTGTGTTTTTAAGGTTGTCTCTCTTCTGCGGCACCTCTATTCAGTGTCTCCGAGGTTGCAGGGTTTCACGGCTCCAATGGCGGCCTTCGACCACTTCGGGAACATGTACGACGTTGCATTCAAACCCCGCTTGCTTCTCTCCATCATTAGAGACCATATTCCGGATGAGAAGCGTGCCTTCTCCAGCAACTTCCAACTCTCCAAGGTCGTGTCACTCGTCAAAACGCACTCCCTTCTCTCTGAGTCTTTCCTGGTAGACTCCACGCCTCCCAAAATAATCGAAGCCTGGAAGTCTGCATTCTCTTCCTGGCTCAACCGCATCTTCTCCCTCCTGTCCACCTCCATGGTGGGAATCAAAAGCAAGAAGCTTTTAATTTTTTTCCTCTTTTTTTTCTTTCTTTGTTTTGAATGATTTTTGTAGTTAAGATGGGTGTGTTGTTCTTTTGTAGCCTGATAAACGCTGGGCGGGGATCTCTCTGCTCGGGGTTACTTGTGAAGAGTGCAGCTCTGAGCGTTTTCTAGAATCTTACTCTGTGTGGTTCAACAAGTTGTTAGCTTTTCTACAGGTAGATGTTTTGCCTTACATGCTGATGATTCTTTGTTAGAGTTTTCGGGTTTAGGAGTATGAAGTGGTGTAGATATACAGTTGTTTAGGGTAATTGTTGTTTGGATAAACTTTTACACAGGTCTAGGAAAAGAAAATAATCGAGAAAAAGCATAATCTTTCAGATAAGTTAGAATGAGAAGAATTCTATAAATTAATGCAGGTAAACTAGTTTTTGTTTATAGAGAAACTCATTTAATTTTTTTCTTATTCATTTTCTTCTTCTTTGTATTTATGGAGAACTTTATCCACATAGCTCCTAGATGAATTTAAACCTTAGTGATGCTCACAAGTGGCTAGTACCTTTGGTTCTTTTGAGTATATGACACGGGTTTGATCCCTTATTTTGTCACAACTTAAATTGTGGTTATGGATGAAACATAGGGTGCAACCACCTCTCATTTGTTTTAAAAGATACTGGTAATTGAGGAATGATGTGTTTTGTCAGATTGAAGACGTTATTAGAAGGCTGGGTTATCTGGTTAGAAGAGCAGGGGTATGGATGGTATTTTCGGTGTAGGGTGGTGATTTAGAAGCAAACCTAGTTTGCAGGGCCACTGACAATTTATTCTGGTGTGATGTAATGTTAAGCAGTATTTGATTAATATGCTTGTGTCTGGACAAATTGAGGAAGGGAGGAAGCATGTGAATTGGACAAGTTTTGCTTTAAGTCAGCTGTGGGTTAGCTGGTGTTTTTAATGCAGGGTGTGGCTGCAGGGATGGCAGAACGAAGGCAGATTATTGTGGCTGATGGTTTTGGTCTATGCAACACACATAATTAGTACAGAGTTCCTGCTTCTATGGTTGGTTCTGTGTGCATGGTTCAGGGGTTGTTTATCTGGGTGTTGGTTGGAATGGCCAAGGACATAACTTTATGGTCCAAGAAGATTCGTGATTGCAGGGTCTGGAGTTTTTCGCAATTTGATGAGGCACTGCTGGTCAGAATTCAGGGTCACTGGTTGGTTATGTTGTATGGGAGGGTAGAATGAAGGAAGCTCTATTTTGATGCACAACTTATATGAGGTAATCCGCCGTTTCAATGTGTACTGCATAATCTTGCAGCCAGGTGAGTGTTGGATGCAGGTGTGGGAGAAGAACGTTTTGGAGGTAAGGAGGTGAAGGAAGCATGGATCTTAACAAGCTGTCTTTGGCAGTAGCTATTGTATTGGAGATGCAGCCAAACTTTTGGGTCAAAGATGAAATGTGAGCTTGTAGGCAATGCTCCAAAGCTGTAGTTAGAAAACCATATTCTGGTGCTTTTTGAATTTTGCAGCAACCATGTTTTTTGCTAAATTGGGTTGCACAAGAGCTAAGTTTCATTATTCAAGATCTTTGATGCATATTTTGATGATTATGTGGGGTGTCTCAGGTGTAAGTTTGCTTGGCTTTGCTATATCTAGTATAAGCTGGATCGGTAGTAGTTTTTCATGCGGGGTTTTGTGTAGATTGTGACAGTTTTTATCTTAGATTTTAATGCTAGAATTAAGGTAGGTTTCGCTTCTGTGCCTAACACTCTCTTGGTGAGTGTGGAAATGAGTCATGTATAAGGGTTGTGAGACCTCTGAAGTGTCCCCTTCAATTTAATTTATTTATATTTTGCTGAAAAAAAAGAGAGGACTAGTCCTATGTATTCTGGCAATGAGAATAGCTCTGGTACATTTCCGGATCTAAAACATAATGTTTTCTAACTGTAATACTAAGCATGCTATCCAGCACATATTTTAGCCTACAAGCCAATACTGGGACTTGAAGGATAACTTAATGTAGTTGATACCATTTAAGTTTAATGTTCTTGTACTACTCACCTTTACTGATTTCAGGCATCCTTCCTGTAAATTGTTAATGGGCAGTGTATCTTTTGCTGATGCCGTTTGGAATTAGTAAATGTGTTTGTTCCCTCTGTAGGCCATTAAAGAGCTCACAAAGCTTCCTTTCTTGTATTCGATAAGGACCCTGTATGTTACGGATTAATGCTAAACATTGTTAGGTGACACAGTCTTTTTTATTTGACTTCATTTCTAGCTTTTAAAGTACATGCATGCTCAAACACAGTTGCCCTTGTTTGCGTTCATCTTTGTACAAATCTCTGAAATGAATTTTTATTTTTGATATGCTCAATTTTGACAAGCTCCTTGATGTTTGTTTGAAATAGTCACCAGCAGATTCAAATTTAGTGAGGGTAGCGGCTTGTGCTTCAATGTCTGATTTATTTTTAAGGTTAGATATTTCTTTTTGTACCTTGAGAGTTTTCTATTAATTGGTACAATATTGTTCTGCAATGTAGAGTAGAGTACTAATGCTTTATGCTGCTGATTAAATGAATCCCTTGGTAGAAATATCTCTCTCTTTATTTTTATGCTAGCTGTTGTGTGGTTGCCACCCACATTACCAATGATTTTTTACCTCTTCTCTGTTATGCATAATACTCAATAGGATGAGGGTAAGGTTGTCCAACTTGAGGAGGATTCATAAACTTAGACAAATAAACTTGTAAGAGTTTGCTTAATTGAAAAATAAAAATAAAATAATTTTCATAGTATCTAAGTTAAATGAATAGCATAAATTAATAAAAAAAAACCACCATTCCATGCCTCAAGTTTCAACCTAATACCAGTCTTATTTTTAGGGGCATTACTCCTAGTTTTGAAATGGGCCTAACAACTGTATTGCTTGAGCACCTCGACTCTCTAATGTGAGACATTTTTTAAACTACAAACTAAATAAATTGTGAATATCAATTACACAATCCACTATTTCACAGTGATCTCAGTTCTCAACTAATACTGCAAGTTCAGAAAAAAACAAAAAAGAGACACCTTGTTCATGTAGAGGCCAGAGGGTACCTTGTTCACAATTTAGGTTTCAGAATGTCAGTCAAGCATAGAGGCCAGTAGTAGTTGCAAACTTGTTGTTGCCAAGCAAGTGAGCGAACAAACAGTTGTATATCACATTCACAAGTCACAAGTAATAATGCTCTTATACCAAATTACATTGTTTGCTGATTCATGGGTGGGTAACCAAACAAGAAGGGGTTGCATTTGTTATAGATTCGAAGTTTGTGGTTGGTCAAAATAGCTATTAAGCAAATGCATAATAGAACCAAGTAGCGGGAGGAACCCTGACTGATTGTTCATGCTTTGGGCTTTTATTGCACCTCAAGCAATCTTTCTAACTTGACTGTGGACTGCTAGTGTGATGAGTTTATCTGATCCTAACTGCGTCCAGTTAAGTTGATCAAGTTCAAGTCTGTTAGTGAGGTGGCATGATTTATGAGCCCAAATTTGTAATCTTATACTTACAAGTTTACTTGTGAGTTTGAGAACAATGGATGGTTCTACCAAGTTGCTTAGATTTTACATTCCATTTACTTGACTGCTTATTAAGTTTAATAGCTCCCAGGATCTCTACTGAAACAAAAATTAATATAGACATGCACTTATTCTATATATTTATTTCCAATATTTTGTTTGTAGTATTACATTTTCTGCCATTCTTAGTCTTCATTAAAATAGTTGGCAGCTTCCTGTGCTAACTCTGTTACAAATAGGTTAGGTCGATATCCAAAGATCAAGAAAGAATCATCTTCCTGTGCCGTTAAAGTTGTTCAGCCTACATTGAAGATGTTAACTGATGAGAACTCCGAGGCAATATGGGTAAGTTGGTTTGGACAGTTCGTAGATTTGCATTTGGATTTAGTATATTTGATAGTATTTTATATGTGCAATATATGTTGACGGGCATGCAACAGTTTCCTCAGGACCTCTCCTGACTTACCTACCCGTACACAGGTTTATGCTAAGAGATGAAATGTCTTTTGTGTTAAACTTATCCAATGTGGAAGATAAAAAGTTTTGGCTGAATGCAGACAAATCTTTAAATATAATATATTTTCTGTTTGCTGTTGACATTAGATACCCTACTTTTATTTGTCAATTCCATATACCTGTTATTATTATTTTTATCCAGAAATTATATGCTTTGTTTGCCTACAGCGTTTTTAATATTTGAATTGTGGTGAATGCAGGATGCTGCAGTTCATTTGTTATGCACCATAGCAACTTCATTTCCGTTTTCTATTCGTAATCATTATGATAGTGTAAGATTCTCCTTTTTTGGAAGTCCTTAATTTCTGTTTGCATGAGTAGAATGTTTTTTCTTGGATACATTCCACTGCCTCCTTCAATACTTTTTTTACCAGAGCAAGAATTTCAAACTCAAATAGTGCGTTTGATATGTTCCTTTTCTTTTAATTTCACCAGCAACTTTTGAATTCAATGCTATGTTCCTATTATTATTAGGCTGGCTGATATTGACATGCTGTAGGTGGAGTTTGGCGTGTTGTGCTGCATGCACCAGTCTTATGTTCTTTTCTCTTGCATACTTTTCACTGTAGAAGGATTTATTATTGTCATCCCTTTGTATTTCTCCCTTCTTTCTCAATGAAATTATTTTCTACTAAAATAAATACTCAGGATATAATCATGTTTATTCAATGGTTCTAATCAGGTTTTATGTACATTTGTTCTAAGCTTTGCATGATTGGGATGTTAATGCTGTTGCACTATGTATCTGCATTTGCACTTGCATTGACACTGATTTTCTTATTATAGACAATACTCTGGCGTGTCCCTTTCTCCGCATGTTTGGAAGATGATGAGCATGTAACTTTTGGATGGGATTAGTACTAGGTTTTTTGTTGCTTTTACAGGGAAAGGGTTGAGAAAAAACTATTTAAGTTCCCTTGGTGCTGTATTTACATTTTGATGAGTGATTTTAATTTATGCAGGTTGAATCTGCTGTCGCTTTAAAACTTTTGTCTGGAGGATGCAGTCTTGATATGTCGAAGGTAATATGTTCATCAAATTTTGATTGTCTGCCTGTATATGTTAGCAGCAGCCACATTTTTCTTAAAAATAATTTCACTATTTTACTTCTATTTTGTATTATACTTTTATCAGAATGGATCATGGTAGTAAGTATTGCACAATACACAATTCGTATTGCACGATACAATACGATTCATAACCCCCACGATACGAATCGTAGGAAAACTCATTTGTGCTCCCAAATCTGTGTTGTATCATTTGTATCGCACTCAGAATTACATGAATCGCGATTCTAACAAGAAACACAGCCTGAATCCGTGGATTCAGGTCTCACTCCAAAACGTGTGGGGTCGCATGACCCAGTTTGGAAAAACCTTAATCTACTTCATTTTATTGCATGAATTGAGCTGGAAGAGATACATACCAATTTGTGCTCTTCTTTACTCCGATTTCCATGAATGGTTTCTCTAGCAGTGCAGTGGCGCCCATGCAAAACTGAAAAGGCAGCGGCAGCGCCCATGCGAAACCGAAAAAGGCAGCAGCAGCGCCCATGGAAAATGAAAGAGGCAGCTCTGCACATGAGAGAAGACAACCCTAATGTTGTATCTTGCTTTCTTATTCTCCTTGGGCCAAACATTTATCAGCCCAAATATTTTTTTTCCATTTAACAAAGGAGTTGGGCCAAACAACCCGGCCTAATCCAACCGTTATAACATTAACCTAATCTTCCTGTGATCAACCCCTCATCTTGAATGTGGTTTTCAAATGTTTACAAATCTTACGATTCACAATACGAAACGATTCACAATTCAAAGTATAAGCTCTCAGATACTTAATTTGTATCGCAATTCAACTACCGTGGAATGGATCCCTCTGTGATTGTAAGTTTATATTCTACCAGTTCCATTCCATTTTTTTTATAAAACTTCCAAACAAGGTAAAGAACTCTACCAGCAGCCACATTTTGCTGGGTCAATGTTCAACATGGGGGGCATCGTTTATGATTTTTTAATTCTCTTTAATGTTTGGCTCAATTTTGTATGGATGTGTTTTCTGATAAATACAAAGAATATCCTCCTAGTCTTAATCTGATGTGTTATGTTATCTGATTGGGTACATCTAGAAACTCATCCGTTGCATTGCACTGCTTCCAAAATCGAAAGGAGACACTGAAAGCTGGTCAGTGTTGATGCAGAAAATTTTGGTGTTAATAAATGATCAATTAAATCTAGCCTTTCATGGGCTAGAAGAAGGTAAATGTTGATAATATCTGTGTAATAAATGCCTCTGTTAAAGCAGTCTGTGATAATCTTTTTCCATGTGTTGTAGAAACCATGCGTGACAGTGTTACTAGGCTGCTGGTTTTACCAGGAAAACATCCTCCGCCACCGTTGGGAGGCTACATATTGGCAGAAGAAGTTAGAAACAAGGCATCACAAATGACTGAGCAATCACTGATCTCTAATGTATCTGCCCTTATGTTGGGCTGTTGTCTAATGCTTACAAATTCATATCCTGCTAAGGTACTTTTTAGTTTGTACAATATGTGTTCCTACAATTGATGGTCAGTTCTGTGTATTTTTATTTTGGAAGAACAATGACAAAATGCAATCACATTATTAGGTAAATGTTCCTGTTCGCCTATTATTGGCCCTGGTTGAGAGGATTCTGAAGGTAAATGGCTCTTTGCCACAAATGTCATTGCCATTCATGACTGCCAAGCAGCAAGAGAACATTTGTTCAGAACTTCCAGTTTTGCACTCGAGTAGCCTGGAATTGATCACAGCTATCATAAAGTGTACGGGCAGGTATGTGTATGACTACATGATAGCCTCTCTCCCTTAAAAAAAAGAAAGAAAACTGAGGCCAAACAGAAAAAAACATGGTTGGGATAACATTGACATTTTTGAATAATGTTTGTCATTACTTTTAATGCCATTGTTAATGATCTCTGTTATAATGTGTCTTATCATCAAAGGGTTTACCCTTCACTGTTTTGGTGTTCTGGTAATGTTTCTATGCATGGCTTTCAAGTTCTTTCCTCTGATATATCTTTCATGTATTAATTTGTTGCCAGAGGAAGAACTCTACTTATTGCCAATATTTGTATTGCAGTCAACTATTACCATATGCTGCCAGTGTTGTACGTATCATTACGAAGTACTTCAAGACATGTGAGTTGCCAGAGTTAAGGATTAAGTTCTATTCAGTCGCGAGGGATTTGTTCATAACCATGGGTGCTGGTATGTAAAATTTCTCATTTTAATTGCTTTTCTGCCTACACTGGCGTTATCTTGTAGCAATGAAGTTTGTGGATTGGAATGTCTTTCTTTATATTATTCTTTTCATGCTCCTGGTTACATTTTTTTTTTACATTTTGGGAAGATATATTATACATTCCTAGAGGAAGGGCCCTGGCTCAATGGTAAGTTTTGTTGCCTTCTAACTTAGAGGTCACTGAATTAAATCTTTGATGCTTGTGGCGTTAAATCTGTATGCATCTACTCTCTCCATACAAGCGAGAGCCTTGTGTATGGTTGTCTTACTTTCTCTTATATTGTGTCCCCAAATTTCTCATCCATCAACAGTTATATGCAACCACTTTGAACATCAATAACAGCATGACTCTGGGGAAAAACATGATCTTTGGTTGTTTGTCATTAAAATTGCTTTTGCTTCTAAAATCAAACGCTAAAAATTGTAGCTTTTGAGTGGGGCTTAAGATTTTATACCAAGGCAGTGCTTGATCCAACTTTTTGGGCTTTTCTCTTCTTAAAAGAATAATCTCTGATTAGATTTTGAAGAGTATGTATTTTTTGTGGTTTTTCCAAAAACTACTTGTATGTTTTTAAGCATTTTGGAAATTTTGTTTGGCCTAACTTCTTTTAAGGAAAGAATCCCAAAAGTGTTGAGCCAAACCCTGGCAACATTTTATTACTCGCCTGCTTTTGAGATAAAAGTTTCCTAAATTAAATAATCTCAAACCTAGTTTTAATAAATGTCAATTTGCAAATCCAGATCATCAAAAATCAGGTTTAGAAACATTTACTGAGACACAATTTCCCATTAAAATACAGGCAGAGAAGGGGAGATGAAGAGAGAATAGGAAAGGAGGAAAGAGAAAAGCTTGAACTTAAGTGTATTTAGTCTTAGTTCCATTGTCTCTGCTATTGTCATCTTGCATCTGATTTTATGCTACACTGTTAATGTATTTTTTCCGTATATTATTTTCAACAACTTTACATGTAGGCTGCATGGGCAGTTCTTTCCTTTTTCAGCTTATCTTTGTTGACACATGAATTCATCTGTTTCCCTTATCTTGGTGTATGATTAAGATGCATTTAATTTTACCATGCATACTGGCCTTTACTAATTAGTCATCTTGAGCAGGAATGGCTTTATACCTTGCACAGGAAGTTGTCAACAATGCTTTTACTGATTTAAATAGTACTGAGCATATGGATGGTGGCATATTAAATGGTTCAAATTCAAATGCCTCTGCTGGAGCACAGCAACCGCCCAGTCATAGAAAAAGGAAGCACAGCAGTGCAACGGGATCCCTTCAGGAGCACGATGAAGGAGGTGGTTCAGGCGTGGAAGTTCCCAAGAATCGTCCATTGACTCCAATTTCTCTGAGAATAGCTGCACTCGAGACATTAGAGGCTCTTCTTACTGTGGTATGAATCTGTCTGAGTAACTTTATTATAAAATAACTAAAGGTGTTTGTTTCTTCATTAACCTTTCCCTACCTTCAATGGCTAGATGGAAAAGGATAAAAACCATATTTTAAGTAATGTGACTGTATAACTGTGATGCAAAAGATGGCCTGTCACTCCTGTTATTTGCACAGATATTTTAGGTAATATACCTAGTATGAGCCCATCACAGTTACTCCAAATATAATAAGAATCCCAACACAGTGGCATCCTAATATTCTCACAGAACTCAATGTTTATAATTGCAAGTGCTTGCGTATGTTCTTATGCAAAGTGTCGATTTTCACAACCTCTTTAATAAATTTGTAATGATATCAATCAACTCATCATATTCTCTCTGGGAGGACAGATTGGGACACTGCTATGTTGGTGGGCCATGGTTTGGAATGTTGTTTTTATAAGATGATACACTTTTATCTGTCCAAACAGTCAGCTGTTTTTTTTTTAATTTTTTGATAAAAAAATAAAAAGGAATTTCTTAGAGGGAAAATAGGGGAACTACAAGTTAGATGAGGACAAGATATCCTTCAAACAAGAAACTTCCTAGAACTTAGGCCTTGGGTCTAATTCAATCCCCTGTAACAACTAACTATTAACTACTTTTATTTTTAAATTTCTTCCTATAATACATTTCCAAACCGTCTCATTACTTCCCTGCCTAGCAACTGCACATGGTAGAGGGCATGAAAAGCAGCTAAATGTACAGTGAACCTGCCCTATAAACTGCATATCCGAGATAGTGATCCTTTTAAACAGCTATAAGCAGAATAACAAAGAGAAGCTAAAAGTTATCATATCACTCAGAAAGTAATTTAAGGTATTCAATATTGTTAGACTCAAACTGGTGCAATTCACAATATGCCATTGTTATGTAATTTCTAAGACTACCTTTATCTAGTTTTTTACACATGTTAAACAAATTAACATGCCAAAAATCGAAAATGAGGAAAACGTGTTCTATTTTAAATGGAGTAAAATATTGTAGTGCTTACTTACAGTTTTTGTTTTGTACCTGTGGAATACGTTTGGTGTCTCCCTTGGGATGAATTTTTCACCTAAAAATCATCCCTGAAATTGTCTTCTCAAGTTAAAGGGGAAATGAAAGTGACCCTTGAGATCTCTATTTTCTTCTCAATTTCAAGAGATCTGTATGATTTTTTTTATAATTTTTAACAGGCTGGAGCTTTAAAATCTGCACCATGGAGATCAAAACTTGATAGCCTTTTGATAGTCATTGCAACGGATTCTTTTAAGGAAGGAACAGTTTCTGAAGAACCTGCTGCCACTGTCACAGATTTGCAGCTTGCTGCATTGCGGACTTTACAAGCATCCTTTCTTTCATTTATTCGAGAAAGACCTCCATATTTTTCTCAGGGTCTTGAACTTTTCCGTAGAGGTACTTCTATATATACATATATCAATTTGAATTTGTTTTATTCTTATTTATTTTGGTATCAAGTATTGGTATTTTAGCAGG
>Ga0123342_1009024_pt1 | contig 12181 bp, 5 predicted proteins | sample Turbeawhitnodule_FD_89960 | JGI IMG/M metagenome (GOLD analysis project Ga0123342, IMG submission 89960) | Root nodule microbial communities of legume samples collected from Mexico - Turtle bean Mexico white nodule | ecosystem: Host-associated > Plants > Roots > Nodule | place: Mexico: Nepantla... | reverse complement strand
AAGAGCAGGGGTTTTTGGTAAATGGCCAGACAGTTAGAAAAAGTTTACACATGGATGAGGGCACGCACACTGAGGGCATCAGAAGAAGCAGCAGAATACGTACAACCAATAAGAGGCTCACAGAGTATGACCTAAGGGGCAGGCATGATTTGGGTATGACCTCTTTCTGATATTCTTCTTCTTCCTCTGAATCCTTCTTCCTATAATCCCCTTTGAATATTCCTCTTCTGCCTGCAGGTTGACTCTATAGCCGTCATACAGCCACCATTCTATCCACCCTTTCACGGACACTATTAATACCTTTTATTATTGTCTAATTCCGAAAGTTTTATTCGCTAGATGTGTGGTTAGTTGAGAACCATACTTAATATATATATATATCTTCACACCATTACAAATTATCAAGGTGAAAGGTAGAATTTAATCATTTATTCAAACTATCATTAAAATAGACTGCAGAGTCTATACTACTGATTATAAAGATTACAGGGAAGGGATAAATTTAGAGTCAGAAAGAACTAAACAACAGAAAAAGTCAGGCAGAATATGAATGAAAAGTGACCAATGAATTTCATGTAAAAATAAATTTCTTTATATATTTATAATACAAATAAATCCATTGTCAAATCAATAACTGATTTTTGACAGGAAATAACCAAGAAAAAGAAATAATAACTCAATTTTAAGAGCTATAACTACAAATATAACGAGGGCTAGCTCATGCCCTTTTGTTTAATCATCATTGCATTTCCATTTAGAAGTTGGAACACAAGTTAGATAGTGACACCAATGGCAGTGATCATATCCACTCTCACCCCGAAATAGCATCACCAGAGCAATAGATAACCTATCATTCAACAAATAAATTCAAAGATTAGAGAACATCTACATTGCTGTGATAACAATAGAAATGCGTTTGAGACAGACTAAAATACTCTAAGCATAGCAAATAACAGAATCAGTATTGGTTGATGTGGAGTGGATTGTGCAAACAATAACCAGTTTTCCATTTCCTAACAGGCCACAAGAACAGACATCTCTAAAGATCAAATTAAGATTTAGTTAATGGAATTTTCATGTGGCAAAATAATAATTTCTTCTCATATACCAAAAACAGCTGAATTATGATTCATAACAGTAATATTTTATTTGAGTTATGAGGATTTAAGAAAGAACCTCACCCAACAATCAATAAAATAAGAGAGACAATCCATAGAACATATTGGAAAGCCTTATATTTTGACTTGAGGCGAACACCGGCTGGGAGGCGCCGCTGTTCTAACCACCCAAATTGAGGGCGGAGCAGCAAAACAAAACCAAGGAGAAATCCAGTGAGGAATCCCCCAATATGAGCAAAGTTATCAACGTGGGGCAACATTCCAATGGCAAGATTGATGACAATAATGGCCACCAGTGTGAACAGAGCAGCTGCCTGCAAAATGCCGAGAGAGGGTTAGGAACTTTGAAATGTCCTGTTAAATATACTATCCAGGTATTTCCCGTATGTGCAAGTCAATAAGCCTAACTGATGGAAAGAAAAATAAAATGCTCAGAAGACCATAACTAAAAGGGATATTCATGAATTCAGATTTAAAGAGGGTGCAAAAAATTAACCTATCATGATTCATGATGATGAATACAGGAAGTTGTCAAAATCTTTCCATAACAAGCGTACTGAACAAAAAAATAGGATTGAAACTGATGACTCTAATACTCACCTTATTGGTATAAATACTCCAGTTTGTGATAAGTTCTGAAAGCATAGCTCCAAGAAGTCCAAAAAGAGCACCAGAAGCACCAACAGATATGTTGTTTCTAATGAATAGAGAAGATACGACACTCCCGCCGAATCCAGACAATAAGTAAATGATTCCTATCCTCACTGCCAACATTTTCACAAATGTGAGGCCATAACCATTCCAAGGTAAAATTTGAAGAACACAGAAGAAGATGAACACTGGCCATGTCTAAAGGTATAAAACTGCTACTTTGTATGTGTTTGTTCAAAATTGTGAATAATTCATACTCATAACCTGGAAAAAAAAACATACCAAACCCAAATTGTTGTTCAAGGCGAATGCCAATGAAGACCAGACTCAACATGTTTGCCGCCAAATGAACAATTCCTGCGTGCAACCAAATGCAAGTGAAAAGCCTCCATCCTTCATGTTGATTCACAACGTCATTCCACTGAAGTGCTCCCATCTTAGTTAAGCTTAAAAAATGAACCAAAAATTAAATCAGTAAATCTTCATCATATCTCTATACCACCATACTTGCCAAGAGTTGGGGCAAAAAACTTCAACTTAAACAAATGAAAAAACCAGTGGTCATGGCCAAAAAATAGACGTCATTGCTTCATTAACACCAAAGACAAAATTAATTACCACCTTTAATTCGAGCAAAAAAGTAGAAGGATAAGGGTGATTTAGATTACCACTAGCAAAGCAACCATCCAGAAAAGTAAAAAATAAGAAATAAAAATTTGTGATTCTTCAGTGTTTTTTTTTTCAAAATTGGTCTTAATGTTTGTCCTACTATTTCAGATAATGCATGAATTTCGTCCCTCGCCCTAATATCTAGATTTCGATGAGTAAAAAAATCACTAATTATAAAGGAATACAATGCTTACACCTATAACAAGAACAAAGATCAATTTTGAGAGAAAAACAAAGAGGACCCAAAACGCATTCAACCTATCTGAATTTCCTTTATCAAAATGAAAATTTGACTTCTGTAAGACCAAAATTGACCACGAAGACAACAGTTCGAAGTTCATGCCAGCGGAATCAAACCCAAAGCCAACAACACAAGTAGATCACAAAAACCCCACACCCAATTCATGAAAGCAAGCAAATTTCAGCACCCAACAAACTGAAACGAATTCAACATCAACAAGCAAAAATAAAGCTAAACCAACGAGAAAAAAAATGGATGATTGATCTCTTACGTAGATGAAGAAGGGCCAAACAAGGGATTCTCCCTGAGGGGCTGGAAGGAGAAGCGACCCAGAAACGTGGCGACACAGTCCCCTTCAAAGTCGAGATTTTTCCTGGGACAATCGTTGACATACATGGCCACAACGAAGACAACAACGTTAACCGCCACAAAAAGCGGCACGAGCCAGGATGTCCAGTGAACTTCGGGATCGAAAACATAGTTAGTGGGAGCAGCTGAATAGTTGGTGGCGTTCTTGCTGCCACCTCCACCACCCTCTAGATCTCTCCTCGCAGACGACATCGTTTTGGTCTCCAATTCTTGACTGAGGAAATGACGCGTTTATGTTGAAACTCTGAAATTCTGAATGTTTCTACGGCAAGTCTTTGGGCAGAGAAGCTTTAAATTTGAGAGTGAGAAGAAAAGAGAAAGGAAAGTGAGTGGAAGGGACGCATCAACCATTAGTGGAAATATATACGTTTCATCTCAGATTCCCAACTAACACATTCTTCTTCATTTCTCTTCAAATCTTCTTCTCTACTGTAACTTGTAACATACTATACTTGTACACTTTGAAGGGTTTCTTATGTAAATAGAAAAACATTAACAAAGTAGAACATTAATAGTACAACTTTTAAGAATATTCTATTAGAATCAAAATATTTAAGATATTGTTTCTTCCGAATTTTGTTTATGAAGTATAAAAACTTTCAACCGCTATGGTGATAAATGTATATAAATAATTCTGTTTTTGACGGGTATTATCCTACAAGAGTTTTATACATACCAAAATATAATCAATTTTTTAAAAGTAATTAAGTTAATGGATGTGTCAATTAAGTTATTAATATATTTATAATAATCTAAATTTTCCATTATTATACATGTTTTTTTTATACAATTTTTTTAATTTATCTTTATTTAATATATTTCATCTTATTAGTACACTGGACTTTTTATCATGAATTATTTAAAAATAAAATTATTTTTTAATTTTTTTAAATTATTTTTTAATTTTTTAAATTAATGTTATGTGATGCAAACTAACTTCTCACTTTTCTCATATTTTCTTTAACATTTATTTTCAATAACTTTTTCCATTCCATTTCAAACAATTTTATTCTTCAGTAAAATCATCATTTTTTATCTACTTTAACGTGAAAATCATCGTTTTCTACTATTCTAAAACCACAAATGGAAGAAAAAAAATTGAAGAAGAGAAACTTAAACCATAGAAGAAAAAAAAGGTTGATTAATCAAATTATCATTTTTTTACATGTTATTTTTTATTTTTCAATTTCGACTCATCCAAAATTATTTTTATATGTATGTATGTTAAATTTCTATTATCATAGAAGTTGAATAGAAGAAAGAAAATATCGATACACTAGTATTTATAATATTAATGGATATGCATATTTAGTTGATATCATGTAGTATTTGAATTTATGAAAAAAAAAATGTATTTAAAAGATGTGCCTATGTTTTAATAAGATTGATTTGTGAAGTTAATTGGTTGGCGTGGTTGGAGAAGACTTATGCTAATATTAGAATACAAGATAGAATTGTGACTTTAGAAAACAAATTTATTCTTAGTTAACAAGGTGATTAGATTGGGAAAGAGTGTTTCAATTAGGACGGAGATATAAAAGTATTTGAGAGAAAAATATATAAAAAGAAAAATGGTTTGGATTTGAGAATGTTATAATAAAGTTGTGAGGATATTAGTTAATGAAGTTTATGAATGATAGGATTTTGTGAGAAATTTTTTAATTATTTTTAAAAAAATTAAAATAATGACTTTAATAAATTTATTATTATTTTTGAAAAAATTAAATAATGAAATATAAATATTTTTATATAAATTTTAAGTTAATTAAAATTTTATAAATTATTTTTTTACTGTTAAATAATTATTTCCTTTGATGTTTGTTGTTGTCGATTTAAGAACCTACATTGATAAAATATAAATCATGTAAAATATTCTCAAAATGAAACTTATCAATTTTTCTTTTTAATTAAAAGTAAAATTTTCATATTCATATTGTATAAACAAATTTAGAAATACAATAAATTTTAATACATTAAAATAAAGTTAATCAATAAAATATATATGTAACAAATATTACACAAATTACGCTACAATCCATAATATAAATAAAAAATAATATTAATATAATATTCTTAAGATAATAACAATTATAAATCAAGTATCGCATTTAAAAAAATACAAATATTTTAATATTATGAATATATAAAATTATTAAAAATATAAATATAAAATAATATTTAAATATTTATAATTATATAAAATTTAATTTTTATATTAAATTTAATAATTTTTATATTAATTTTTTTATAAATAATAATATTATTATATAAATTTATTTTTATTGTGATTAATTATATTATATTTATTATTAATATTAATTATTTTTATTAATATTAATATTAATAATATTATTAAATATTTTTATTATATAAATTTATTTAATATTATTTTATTTATATCATATAATCAATTTATGTATATATAATTGATTATATTATATATATAATAATAATAATAATAATTAATAATTTAATATATTTTATTTTATAATTGTTATTTATTTTTATTATTATCATTAATATGTATTTATAAATCATTATAGCCAGTAACAAATAATTTGGACCAAAAAAAAATGTATATATTTGCAATTTTTATACTGTGTTATAAGGCAGGAATGAAAATATAATAATTTAAAAGTTTTCCTTTTGTTTCGTCTTAGTTTAGTTTAGGAGCAACATTTGGATCAACTCATTCACTTTGCTTTCCTAACTTATCATTGCTAATCAGTTAAAACAAAAATTAATAATTTGTGATTTTCTATGCACGTAAACAGAGTATTGCTGGATTCATAAATGAAAAATAGAAATGTTATTAAAAAGAATTGACTTTTCAGATTACAAAATACCATCATTAATTATTTTTTTTATCTTTTACAAATTATTACACTGTTATATAATTACAAAAAAAATAATCAATACACTTCCAAAAGTATTATAATAGACAACACAGCAGACTTAAATGCTATTAATTGAGACAAATAAAACTTATACCTAATTAAATGATTTTAGAAAAAAAAAACGGATTGCTTTTAAAGAAGACGAGCATAACGAATGAACCATCATTATTTTTTATTCTAGGGAAAATTAATCATTAAATTAACAACATAGAATAAACATTTATGATTTTATTGAAAATGAATTAAAATAGTTGGTGATGTATTTGTAGAAGACTTTTTTTTATAAGTATAATTTATAATGTGAATATTTCTTGATTAATTTAAAATAAAAATAGAGGGATAATTTTATTAAGTTAGCATTCTGATTAATTTTTGTTTTATTTTTAATGATAAAAAATAAATTCACAGGTAAACAATCTTTAAATAAATATTTTGCGTGTGGTGGTGTCGAACTCTTAGAATGCTTGAAGCGACGCGAAAGGTCCGATTAGTCCTTGTCTTTGTCGGGTGAAGATGTCACGTGACCAACACGTGGGTTTGAAAACCAGATCCAGTTTTATGACGTGTCAATTTTTAATTGGGTGTATGCATACGTAACAAAAACAGTGGATTGTCGCCGCGGCACGCGGTATTTCACACGGTGGGGTTGGTATAGTTTCAGGTAAAGAGTTTTTTTATTAATTAAATTTTTTTGCTTATATTTTACAAAATCTACAACTTTAGTCTTTAAATTTTTAATTGTAATTTTAATTTTAATTTTAAATTTTTTACTATTATTTCTGTGATTTTTTTTTTTTATAAATTTCATTTCTTAACTTTTAGTAAATTTGTTTAATTTTGAATTTAATACTGCTAACATCTTATTATTTTGGACATGAGAGTTGGAAAAAGAAATGTATGATATTTGTGATTTTCTAAATTTTTTTACAAGATTAAAACATTTGTAAAAACTTGTAAAATTTTATTTTATTGTGATTAAAAATATATCTAAAATTGATTCAATTCCTTATATAACACTGTTTATATTTTTATTTTTCCATCTAGTACTCTTTTATTTTTATTTCCTTATTTAGTACTATTTTATTTTTAATTCTCTATTTAGCACCATTTTAAAAGTAAAAAAATAAAAAAAATTAATAAATTTAAAGAATTTGATAATTTTAATTTTAATTTTAAATACATTAAAAATAAATATTTTTAATGTTTAAAATAGTTAGAAATATAATTAATGAATAAAGAAATAAGTTTTTACAAAATAAAAATAAAAAAATAATAAATTAAAAATGTTTAGTTTAATTTTTTTTAAGAATGAAAAAAATTAAAAATTAAACCCTACAATAAAATTATATTATCATCATTATCTTTTTAGTTTTAAATTGGCTTCATTACTAATTGAAATCTTTGATCAATCTTCTAAAAAAAATACATGTAGGAGATAATCTCAATCTTTACTAAATAATTCACAAATAAATTGATTTGTATACTTACACATTATCTTATTAACACTAGTTGATTTATTTGACTATTTTACATCATTATCACAAAAAATGGTGGTTCAATGGATTCATCATATTTTAGTGATTTTATGTTCTATTGATAATGGATGCTTATTGAGAGTACATCCTATTACGAGTACATCTTATCTGAGAACAAAGTGTGAGATATTATTAATTGATACTAACTTGACCAGTATCTCAAAACAAATGTGGGTTCTCATTAATGGATTGATGATGCCTTGTTGCAATATCCCACTATCTTAATAGAAATGTAAGATCTCATTGTTGATAATGACTTGTCGCAATATCTCAATAGAAATGTGAGCTCTCATCAATTGATAATGACTTATCAAGTCTCCTTACAAATGTGAACTCTCATTAATGAATAATGACTTATTGTCTATCTTAGTATAAATATGAGCTCTTGTTAAGTGATAATGACTTCTAAGGTATTTGAGTACATATATGATTTCTCATTAATTGATAATGACTTATCGAGTTTCCCATTACAAATGTGAACTCTCATTAATTCATAATGATTTGTTGGGTATCTGAATACAAATGTGGACACTTATTGAGTAATAATGACTTATTGAGTATCTTAGTACAAATATGAACTCTCGTTAAGTGATAATGACTTCTAAGGTACTTTGAGTACAAATATGATTTATCATTAATTGATAATGACTTTTCGAGTTTCTCATTACAAATGTGAACTCTCATTAATTAACAATGATTTGTTGAGTATTTGAGTACAAATGTGGACACTTATTGAGTAATAATGACTTCTAGGGTATTTAAGTACAAATATGAATTCTCATTAATTGATAAATGACTTGTGGGGTATCTTAGTACATACGTGAACTCTCATTACTTAACAATAACTTGTCAGTTGTTTCAATGTAAATATGGACTCTAATTAAGTGATAAATGGTATTTGAGTACAAATATAGATTCTCGTTAAAAAAAACTATTTTATAAATTTTTATTAATAATAGAAACTACTCTAAATATCAATAGTTTTTATTTTATTTTATAAAATAGTCTCTAATTTGATCAAATAATAATTAATTGTTTTTCTCTAAATTTAGTTACTGTTTAATGATTTTCTTGTAGTGTTAAATGATAATAACTTGTCGGATATCTTAGTCAAATGTGAATTCTCAATATCTAATTAGATGACTTGGGTATCTTAATATGTGTACTCTCATTAATAAATTAATTATAATTTATAGATTTTTATTGGAATTATTAAATAAGTTATATGATATGTCATAAAGTCACACCAACTTTACATTTTGATTTTAAAAAAGTAAATATAAACATTTAAAAAACATAAAATACTAAAATGAACATTTTGAAAAACATAACAAAAATATTAAAATGGATATTTTTTAAACATGAAATTCCAAATTTAGATTTTAAAAATCTCTCATTGAATGTTAGTCAATTTTATTAATCTATTTAACATTTTAGTTAAAATGTCATCAACATGACTTTTTTAAAAACATAAAATATAAGATTAAGACTAAATGTAACAAAATAAAAAGATATAAGGATTAAAAAAACGTTAACCAAAGTAAATATTATAAGTAATATAATATTTTAAATTCTTTGTTTATTTTTAAATTTTATGTATCTTTATTTTAAAAAAAATATTGTATAAATTAAGAAAAAAAATTATTTGTATAATATTTTTAACTTAGATTAACATAATGACTAGATTTGATTTTTAAAGTTGTATGTCTCTCAAGATAAAATAATCTCCTTTAAATTTTAACTAAAAAATACACTATAATTTAAAAATGTAGTGATGAGATCAAATGACTGTACCTTAGTACTATATTCAACTGTATTATTGTTTAAATGTCATTATAATAAATCTCACAATTAGTGCCATATAAAAAGTGTCACAAATATTATATATGTGGGTATATCACTTTTACTAATATATATATCCACATACGATATTGGTATAAATTTTGAATAGCATTTAACAACATTTAGTGCGTGTCACTATATTTTACACTAACAATTTTTTTCAATTGTGAGAATAAATTTGTCACACTTATAATGTGCTAGTATAATTTAAATAATATTACTATAACCTATATTTAAAATATTTAATAATATAATAATAACGGTATATTATTAAACTTGTTACTACAGTTGAAGAAGCTCTTGCATTAAAATATGACAATCATAACTTTTGAAACTAAATATTTGTTAATTCACCTCTACACACCTTGAAATATTATAGATATATTTATTTGAAACATTTATTATTTTGAATTTTTTTCTCTTTCAATGTCAACAAGTTCTTGAAAATATTTTTTACTACATATTAGGATGCAATTAAGTTCTTAAGTTCATGTCCACAAGGTCATAACATGCCTTATCTTTTGATTTAAATTCTAACTGTATTAATGTTCCAACAATGTTATTACCAACATTGTTTCAATGTGGATTAAGCCAATTTGAAGATGATGTTTTCTTTTTCCATGGTGATCTATCCCTTTTTCATTCTCAAAAGAATTTTCAAGATCTTTAAATTGTTTTAAGATTATGGTTTCAACAAATGGCCTAGGTGGATCTTTAAACTCTAAACTTCCACCAAAATTCTGTTTTTTTTATATGCATTTATGATTTGACTTTAACAAAATGTTCCATTATAACGTAACCACTTGGAGGTAGTTTTAAAGCCACAACATGGACAAACATATTGACAACATGAACATGCATGAATTGCTTTCATAGCCAAAACTATTATCTTTTTGTCATAAAATAACTTAAAGCAAAGTAGACTTTAAGAATGTTTTTTTATTCTCTTTTCGTGTTTTTGAACTTGACCAAATTAGATAAATTTATTCCTTTATCTTAAATACTAAACGAACTATTGAGATGAATGCACTCTTAAATATTAGCTATCTTTGTAGAGAATTTGTGAAAGATGTGCCTTTAAGTCTATCTCTATGAAACTAGTAGTTAGTGTACCAGAAATATATGATATTTTTTATTTTTTATAATTTTTTTTACAAGAGTAGAAAAAATTGCAAAAACTTGTTGTCAACTTTAAGTTTAAAGTGATTGAAAATACTTCTAAAATTGACATTCAATAAATTAAGGATAATTAAAAATTATTGAAAAATAAAATAAAAAGTAAAATTATAAATGATAAACCAAAAATGGAAAAATAAAATAAAATATGTGTATCACTTGTCGATTTATAGTGGTAATATAATAATGTCATACATTGAGTATTAACATTTAAATAATTACATATTCTACTCCGGGGTAACTGGTTGTTTCATGTAATAATGAAGAGAGATAGTAATTTCAATTATATAAAAAAATTATTAAATAAAAACTAATTTTAAAGATTAAAATAATTAATTATTATATTGACTAAATTAAAAACTATCTTATAAACTAAAAATTTATTGATATTTAAAGTAGTTTTTATTATTAACATTGTTATTTAAAGTAGTTTTTATTATTAACAAAAATTTATATAAAATAGTTTTTAACTTTGGTATCTAGACATTAGCTACCAAGGTTTTAACTACTAATTATTTTATATTCTAAATTAGTCTTGTAGAGACTAATTTAGAATTTAAAATATTAATAGCTAAAACTTTGGTAGCTAATTTAGACACTAATTAAGAAATCATTTTATAAATTTTTATTAGTGATACAAACCACTTTAGATACCAATAATTTTTTAGTCTCTAAAATATATCTAATTTAGTCGATATAGAGAATACTTATTTTTTGTCTCTAAATTTTTTTGCTATTTAATGATTTTTATTTGTAATATTTTGTGGCATTAATAATTTTTTTAATATTTAAATTTATTTATAATATTCAATCAGAAATTTTAAAATATTTTGTATATGAGTTGTATCTCATGTTACAAAGTAAGAACGTTTGTGGTAAAAAAATTCCAAAGCTTAAAGTTATTTTGGTAATGTATATTAAATGAATAAATTATAAACACAAAATAGTAAAATATTAATGTTAAAAGAATTCTATTAATTTAACACAAAAACCTTATCTTAAAATGGAAAAGAAGTTTGTGGTGAAAAAGTCCCCCAAAATTAAAGTTTTTCTAAATTATGCATTTAATTAAAAAAAATTAGGAAACATGAAAATTAAATATAATCAAATATTGATAATTTTAATGATTAAAAATATAAATGTCACATTTAAAAAGACGATTTGATTAATTTGGTGTACAAATCTTAAATGTTAGTGATGGCAACAATTGTCCAAAATTAAGCGGAACAAAATTTAAATTAAATCATCTAAATATTAATATAATTTTAATTTTTATTAATTTTAAAAATTATTGTATTTTAGAATAATAGAAAAAATAATATTTGGGTTGAGGATTATGTTAGAAAAAATAAATCACATGATAAGGAAAAACAAGACGTTACATTTTTTTCCCTATTCTTATAAACTAAAATCTAAAACAATTCGTTATTATTTGTTTCACATGTGAAGATTCTTAAGAAAAAATTGTGATATACAACATTCAATCTTCCTTCTTTTTAAAAAGAATTCGTCTACATCCTTATTTTCATATATTTCTTGCAAATAAAAAATATTGTAAAAATTAGTTTTATTGACTACTTTGTAAAGTTTAAATAATATATATATATATATATATATATATATATATATATATATATATATATATATATATATATATATATATATTTTTTTTTATATATTTTT
>Ga0123342_1009023_pt1 | contig 12182 bp, 3 predicted proteins | sample Turbeawhitnodule_FD_89960 | JGI IMG/M metagenome (GOLD analysis project Ga0123342, IMG submission 89960) | Root nodule microbial communities of legume samples collected from Mexico - Turtle bean Mexico white nodule | ecosystem: Host-associated > Plants > Roots > Nodule | place: Mexico: Nepantla... | reverse complement strand
TTACAGGAATATAATCACTATTAATGAGTCTATAATTAGACTTAATTATAGGAATATAATCACTATTAATGGGTCTATAATTAGTCTTAATTACAGATGTTATGTTAGAAAAAGAATCTGTACCGTTCTGTACGGTTCTAATGCTATGGTTATATATATGTATCATTGCTATAGATGAAAGACATATTGAATAAAATAGAAAATATTCTTTCGGTATTTTCTAAAATATGCGGTGCTAGAAGAAACTAAGATGAAGGAAGAAGAATTTTGCGTATGATGTGTGTATCATCCACTATTTTTCTCTAACACCACAGTTTTGAAGTTAATTTTAATATATTTGACTTTTGGAAATTAGATTCAATATATTTTGTGAGTGGAATCAAGTTATTTGTTGATTTGTGAGAGCTCACTTTGGTGTTTATACACTTTTTTTATAAGTAATTTTAGAAGAACAAATATACAAAATAAAATTAGTTTTTTTTTCTCTACTAAAATCAACTTATGCAAAGTTTAAAATCAAATTTTAGACAAACGATAAGTTGTCTATAAAATTAACTTGTGATAATCTTATTTTATTTTTCTACTATGGAAATACTTATTACACAACTAATAATATACTCTTCTCTTCTGAAAGCATATTAATATGTTTTTCTAAAAATATATTTTTACTTCCAACATTTTGTAACAATTTCATTATTTAATTTAATTTAATAAATAAAACTTTTTATAACTACATTTTATTCATATCTTTAGTTTATTATACACTCATAGCTTCTTTATTTATATAACTTAATTACATACAATGTTAAAATTTAATATATTATGTCAATAAATCCATTCGCTTATATATTATGGGATCTAACTGGAAATAGGATTTAAATTCAAATAAATCTTGAATAAACTAAACCTGTCTTAATCCATGACTGGTGAAGTTGATAAATAAAAGGATTAGACATTACAAATATTTGGTGATGAGATTTTTTATGGTCTGAATTTAACTTAACTCAATTCAACTCAGAAGCTGAATTTTAACTATTATTCTGAAAATGTAATTTTTAAAGTATTATGTAACATGTCTTAAACTTTGCTTCAAATTGAACTAATTCAACTTTCATAACTGGCACGTCTTTATTGGGAGTCTAACCAGCTTTTCATGCAAGAACTAGAATATACAAAACACCAAAGACTAGACAGATCAATGTTTTTCCTCTTCATCTCGAAAGATTTAAGGAAATAGGTAACGTGAAGAATCTTACAGAAATTAAAATTTAGCTAACTTCAAGTTCAAATCCCATACAATACAACATTAACAATAGCAATGATGATAATAATACAACATAATTTATGCTTATAGTAAACAGCAGCTTCTCAGTGTTAGCAGCCTTTCCAACAGTCCTTCCCTCTTGGATCGGAATTTTCTATGCATGTATCTTTGCTTCTTGACATTTTCTTGGAAAAGGCATGGTTTTGATCAGGCCCTCATGGATTCCTCTATGCTATCTCACAAAAAATAAGGTTACAGTACACAGATTCATGGTCCTCTTCAATATCAGAACAATTGGGTGATATCTCTCTCAGGATTTAAGTGCATGCTATCATACCATTTGGCTGAAATTGTTACAACAAAGTTACAGATGTTACACAATGTCCTTGGAGTTCCAAATCACTCTCCTATAGATTAATATACCAAGTAGGATACAAGCCTGCTGCTGTTCAATGGTGGCTGTTAATTGATTGATTATCCTCTTGGATATGACAGCAAGGCCTTTCTGGTTTCCCTCTTGTCCATAATATCTTGAGCTCACCTCTCTTTTTTCCCAATGACAAAAAGGTGCCTGCATTTGTGATTCCAGAATAAGGTTACAGAAAAAGGACCAGATTTTATCATTAAGTAACAATTGATGTTATTGCAGTCTGTCACAATTCAATTCTCAGTAAAATCATTTTACTTCTTTGTCCAATCCATATATGAAATTTTGCTCTAAAATAGATCAACAACCAAGCTAGGTGAGGTTGACTACATGGAAGACAGGATGTCATTCAGCTTGGTTAAAGACCTTGTGATAGGCCTTTAGCAGTCAACATAAAACTCAAATTAAAACATAATTCCATTTTCACTTGGTTTGGGACTCAAAAAATAAAATGATACTAATTATCATGATTTAAGCAAAAAAACTTCAAAAGCTAATAGAATAGGTTGAAATGTAACACCAAGGAGCATTTTTGGGGATGTTGAGGGAAGTATAAAATGTAAAAGATTACATACCAACATGCAATCATTGGATCTTGTACTTTAGATTTAAATGAATCTGATGATTGTACTTACCAAGTGTAAATGGAACTATATAAAGCAAAGCTGGCTGACCATGCCCATCCATCAAGTTCAAAGCCACATATGTGATGAGAAGACCTGCAGATCAAAATTGAAGGTATGATGAACAAAGCGAACAGTGATTTTTCATTTTTGAAGATAAGAATATACAGAAGAAGCAAGCAAACAGATTTGTAGAAGAACTCTTAATGTTGCTAAAGGGTCGTATCATTGCTCTTTATTACTTCTAATTAGTAAATTAAAAACATTTTAGATTGAAGCAGTGCATGCACAGGCCTAGTAAATGCATTATAATGAATTAAGTAGAGATAAACCTCTTCTTTAAACCCTTTTTTCGATTATTCTATAAACCAAATTCCATAGCCATGTCTAACTCACATGTTAGCAACATGTCATCTATTTCAACGGAGAGAAAGTCAAAAGTTTTGTAAGTGTCACCATTAAATTTTCATATGAACTCTTTTGTTAAGTTGATGCACTTAGAATGTTAAGCAATTTTAACCAGTTGCCTAGAATTTTCCGGAGTTAAATTAATATAATACTATCAAAGATTAGCCAAGTGTACAATAATATTTGCGGAATCTTGCATAACAGTTAACAGGTCTAAATATTTTCACATTTTATTATTATTCCCAGATAAAACATTCTATACCTAAACCATAAGCAGTCATTGCCCACAAGAAGTATCCAGCACGAAGGTTCTTCTTTGCCAACCAATCATACCTGTAACATTAGTTATCAATAGAATAATTAAGTTTCTGAAATTGTTACATAATAAAAGACCACTCTCCTTTCCATCTATCTAAATCATTTTTGCAAGGGAACAATGTGGATGCTATAAAAAAAAGAATTCTGTAAAACAAGATGAGTAGGAGAGGTATGTATAGTATGATCAACGTAAGAATTCCAATTCAACCTTAGTGAAAATGCCACTAAAAGTCCTGGTAAGATTATGTCCCCAAATCCAATGATACTGTAACCACCCCAAGGGTCAAATAGACGAGGTATCTTGAGAAGCATGGGAATGCCATCTTCTCCACTCTTATCACCACGAGCTACCTGTGTAGAGAAAAGTTGTATTAATTTGAAGGGGAAAACAGAATCACGAATGAAGCCAAAATCAAGCTTTGCAAAGAATGGTAGAGAGAGAAAGCTTTCGTTAAAACACTTACCACTATCATAACACTCTCATGGAACCACCATTTAGAGACAAACACCCAAAAGATATCATATAGGAATGCACAGCTGAGAAGAACAGTTCCAACCTGATACAGAAAAAAGGTATGAAGGTGTTTTTGTTCATAGTAAAACTTCAGTAAGATCTTGCAAAGCTATCTCTTCGAAATGCCCCATTTATGACTCCTATTCTTAAACTAAGCATCACAAACAAGTAAATAAGGAGATAATACCTTCCAAGCCTTTTAAAAACCAAAAGTAGTGGGAAGAAAACAGCAACAATGAATACCTTTAGATTTGGTATGCGAACAATCTGAAGAACTGTAATTATCAACGTGATACCCTGAATGATAGGTGGTAGACAGAGATAAGTAAACACGCTAAATAAATATCAATCAGCCTCTTGATTTATAAATGCTTATAATTCTGAATGGCAGAACTTAAATTTCTATCCAAAACTACATTTGAGTGGGAACAAGTTTGAAAAACATATTTACTATTAATATTTTGTGCTATAGGATCCAGAAAGAAATTAAGCAAATATCAGTTCAACATCCTATTTTTTATTCGTTTTTCCTCTATTAATGGATGGACAAAGAATAATCTCTGACCATGTTGCATTTTAATGACTAGTGACAGCCAAATTTCATATATAAAAAGCAGAGATTAGGAAACTGATACTGTTCTTCATATCTTTTTCATTGACCAATAGCAAAAGAATGCACTTCTTGATACTTAGTTCATGACTCCATACCAGCACATAGTGTTAATGAAATAAATAATTATTTTTGGATCTATATCATATATAAACAAAAACAATACATTTCAAGACACAAATGTGGTATCCTACAGTCATTGTTTTAGTCACAGCTGCAGCCAAAGGAAGACTATCGGATTCAATGCTAACATTTTCAGTTTTATACTAGTAATGTTCCAATGTTAGAAAGCAATGTCTAAGTCAGCGGCAAGTGAATTTTTTATGATTGTATGATAATTTTCTTTATTTTAACCATGAATCAGAAATGCCAACCAGTTCAGTCCAAAACACTAGAAAATGTAAAGAAAAAAATTAACCAGGAGGCGAAGTGAAAGTAAGTAGTTTTTTTTATTAGCAAAAGTGATAAAACTATTCTTACGAGAATATCCTGACCAATCCAAGCCCATGATGCACGGCGATAAACTGCCCAAACCACGGCAAACACTATGCAGAATGGAGTAATGGCAAGTGTCAGATATGAGACAGCTCCAAAGAAGGGTATCTTCACAAATGTCTGGGCAGGTTGACGAAACCATCTAAAACTATAAGCATTTTACCGTCAATTCCATACCATAACTAAAGAATGTAATACAATGAAAATGAACCATGTACTCTATAGCCACAAGCTTCAAGCTGAACTAATTTCTTTTTCAGGCAATATTGATTTATGAAATTTTAATACTAAAAGAAAGCAGAAAATCCTTGCCGATGCAAAAATTACATAAAATACATCTTTGAGCAATGTTCAGTCAGAGGTATATATGTCTGTCTTGCTACATTTGGTTATGAAATTCAATTCCTTACCACTTCATGGCTCATACTTTAGAGGAAATAGGTATATGGAAAAAGAATTACTGACTAAGTCAATCTATTACTCTTATTTGCCACCATTTATATAAACAATAATCAAACCAATTAATCACAATTTAACAACACAAATACAGTATGCTCCACAATATGATCTTTCGGCCATAAACATCTGTAGTTATATCCTCTTTCAGTTACGTTAAAAATATTGATTACTGAAGTCTAAAATTCATAACAAAAGAAAACTCGGCAGATTAGTTATCCTGTCCTACTCTCGTCCAACCACCTTCATTTGTGTAAAAAAGACTTACCATGATAGCAGGGCCACCAAACAAGTTTGCAGTCCCTGAAAGCACATGAAGAATATAAAGATTTAGCTTGTTTGACAGGTAAATCATGCTGTTATTGCAGTACCACTATAACTCCAAGTAATAACTAAAGCAAAAATTACTAAAAATTCACGACTGAAAAAATATTGAAGTTCTAATCTACATAACAAAAATAATAATGTCCACCAATCAAAGGGAATTCATAATTAATTGTATATCATATTTTGTTATTGAAAATGTTATATGACTTATTTAGGACTCGATATAACCACAACCAGGGACCCTTTTTTGCCTCAGCTTGAAGATCTAGGATTTAACTAAATCATAGAAACCGTAGAAATTAGGATTGTGAAGGTGGGCCATTAGAAGTTAAACAACTATTTTCATCCCCTTCCATATTTTCAAGCCGCAATTCATTTGCATCCATTGATGAGAAGTTTGAAAGCTTGAATTCAAGCACACAAAGCTAGAAGTGAATGTTAGGATATTGAATTCCGAAAGGACATCGTCCACACAATTGGAGAAAGAAGCTAGAAGTAAATTGTCCAGTCATACCAAAATAAATTCAAGGACATGAAATAATCAAACCCACTTTTCCCATATTAGCTTAAAGGAGCAAATAGAATGATTGAAGCATTGACATTCAAGCTCAGTAACTTTCAGACCTATACATTAACAGGTCCCTGGCAGGAAGAACATGATTGCAATGAAATATGCCTCTACAGCTGAACTCACTTGTTTGGATTAATAAGTTGAGCTAAAGAGCAAATGAGTTCAGTATGATCTGTTATATCTTGTTCAGTTAAAATATGAGCCTTAAGCATAGGGTAGAAAATGCTCAACCAATGCTCATAAAGTAGCTTACTAAATATATTTTCCATTATACAAAGAGCATTCTACCACTTGCTTTTCCGATAGAAAGAAATTTGTCACTAAAAGTTCAGCACAAGTGATCCCCCCCACTTAAAATTTAAGACATTGCAGCTGCCTTAAAGAAGATGCAAAATAATGATAAGAAAAGTATGGAAATATGGTCGATGAGTATAGTGATTATAATCTAGATCAGAGGAAAGAATACTTAGATAAACAAAAACTAAGCCTGGAACAAGAACAACTCACCTCAACCCCGCCAATGCAAAACAGAACCACCAGAACTTCAACAAACCAGAATGACATTAATTTATACAGCATAACCAAGAAACATGAAGCAATCACGACGAATAAAATTGCTGCTGTGGTACTAATTTCCACATAACCACTGGAACCAACATTTTCGGTATTAATATAGTCATCTGAAGCATCCTGCAAGTATATAAGTTTAAGCATATATTAGGAACTAGATCAATGAATTTTCAAATATGCGGGAAAATAATTTGTTATAAAGGAGGAAAAACATGCTGACATTAAAAGAGAATAAAGTCCTGTTTTATATAGCCTCCTTGACAGGTAGCAAATAAAGCAAAAGCTTTATTGTTTTAATGTTTGTCTTTTCTGCACTTTTTTGTTTGGCTCTATTTGGCTTAGTAGAATCTTATCCTCCACATCTTAGTATTCCTGTTTTTTTCACTATAGAGACATAGTAAAGTTGACACAAAATGGAACTAGGTAACCTTTAAAAGCTTCTCTTGCTCAATAGCTGCTTCTCTAGCACTCCAGGCAGACCAATATGAAGCACATAAAATGGTACCAACAGCCATAAGCCACAAAAACACTTCCGCAACATCAACCAATGGACGCAATGGAGAGTATAACTGTATGGACACTAAAGAGCAGGAATTGTACATGCAGCAGTGCAAATGGCATCAAATAAGACACATCACCAGATCAGGTATAAAATATAAAGTCATCATTTTAAAAGTTGTTGTCCTGTGCCAAAAGAAAAGCAATCACTAGTTACATAATAAGAAACAGCTCAAAGAAAGTCAATCATACCATTGGAGTTATTTTTAATATGCCTTTCCAAAGTCAATCCAGCATCTTGGGGAAGCATGACAGCAGGTATTCCTATATCAACATCAGTTTCATTTTCTTCACAAACCATCTTGAAAAGTTCTGTACAGCAAGAAAAGACAACAGTTTATCAAAACAAGCACAAAATAATACTTTTATATTTATGAAAGAAATATTGACTTAAACTGCTCATTGCAACTTGCTTTTATACTTTAATGGACAAGTAATGAACAAAATACGCTATATGATCTCAAAAAGCATTGAAAAGAAAATGCAAACACCTGTACGGTAGTTTATAATGAGGATGGCTGAAGCACCAGCTTCATCAGCAATATTTGCCTTTGTAGTGAAACTGCATTTTCCTCGGTGCACCAAAATTATCTCGCTGGTGAGCTAATGGTGGAAAGTAATACAAAATACTAATCAGTAAATGTATAAATAGAGCTTTCAATCTGAGCAGTTATATTTCAAATGCAAGTAAAGTTGCATTTGGCAGGATATACAACTTAATAATGAATTCCAATACTTTATTCTTAGGCTTTGTACAACAATCAGGAGGATCAGCCATGACAACTCTGGTAAGATTGGCACGTTTTTCTTTTGATTCCAATGTAGGGCCAAATCTTGCACCAACACCAACATACTCACTTTTTTCCACACCATCAATCCAAGTGGGGACTTTTACCTAGACAAAAAAGAAGCAATTAATCAAAGCTGTTGAAAGAATGCATATATATGTATATAAGGCAGTACCAAATTCAAGAAAATAGAAATAGGTTGGATAGCAGTTGCTAGAATCGTAAAGCTAAAAGATTTTTCAGAATCAGTTCGTTCTTAGTCAAATATTAAAATATAGCTCCCAATCTGCTGGCTACCGTCAAAAAATTTTCTTATTTAAATTTTGGGTACACTCAAATAAAAAATCCCTATCTTCACCGTTAAGCTAACCACCAAAGAAGGTAAGTAAAAAAGGGCACTGAATTGCAGAAATTTTACAGGATAAAAGCTTTTGGAGAAGAACAGAGACAAATTCAGTTCTTTCAGTATTATCTAATAAACAACACCTGCATCAATTTCATGTGTTTATGAAGATGCAAGTTTGCATGACAAAAATTATTAAGCAGAAAAAAAAAACGATAAAAAAATCATACGTATCAAATAAAAGATGCTAGTGTATTACTCAATTAGCAACTCTCAATCTCTCACCACATAATAAACTTAGATCTCTAAGGAAAAGCTAGAAACCCACCATCTATGGATGTTTACGAGGCAAAAAAATAATTACTACAGTACCCAACTAAGCACTATGGCATGGAATCTAAAAAAGGAAACTCAAAACAACTCAGCACGCAACCTCTAAAACTTAAGCAAGCATTGAGCAAACACCAAAGCACCATTGAAGGAACAGATCATCTTTCCACAATGAAAACTCAAATCAAATACCAAACGTACATACACTTCTGAATTTTTTAAACAAATCCCACCCAACTCTCCAATTTTCATTTCCCTAAAAACAAAGGGATTTTCCCATGTTTCCAAATCCTTCTCTATAACTTTCCCACTAAGCAAGCATCAAGACCAAGAACAAACGTTGAAAACCAACGAGTATCACATTCCACAACCAATTTTACAATTCATGAGAAGAACACACAAAGGAGAAAAATTGGTACCAAAACAAAGTTGTTGTCACAACCAGGCCTTATGGGGGCAACATCATCATGGTGAACTATGTCCCCACCCAAAACCAAAGTGACCGAAAGCAGGAGCACATAGACCACACTATGTACAGCCCCAAGTGAAACCATGCTGAGAGCCAAGTCCCTTGATGCAAAATTCAAGGAGAAACAAAAAAGGGGTATCAGTGAAAGCCAAAAAAATGTTTTTTTTTACTGTTTTTTGGAGAGAAAATGAGGAACAGACAGAGGAAAATGGAGAGGAATAAGTGGAGGTGGGAAGAAAGGAGAGAGAGAAGAAAAGTGTAGTAGATTTTATTGAATTAATTTTTGTTTTGTCGTTTGTGGAATTTCGAAAAGAAAAATTAAAATAAAAAAGTGCGTGGAACTGTTGAACTAGAACTTGCTTGCCATGTTGATTATTCTAGAGCTGATGAGTGTGACCACCACCATGCTGCCATGTTCTCTGTTCTCATTCATTCTTTGCATTTTTAGCTCTCACCATTTTTTTTTATCTAACTTTTGTGTTGTGATTCGATCTTTTTAATTTTAACTATTTTTATGTTATAAATATTGCTTTTCATCAGATTTTTTAAAAAATTATCTAACATTTGTCTCGTAAAAACTATAAAAAAATATATTTTAATAGTATGTTTAGTTCTTGTAGTGTTAACTGAAATTGAAGTGTCTACAGTGGCATTTGAGTTGAGTTTCTAAGCATTGTTATACTGAGAGGGTGAGTTGAATAAGAGTTTATTCAAAGAGAAAAACTTTAAGTTATAATTTTGTGATAACAAATCATGTCATTAAATTAAATAAAACTTTATTAACATTTCAACCAAACCACTTTATTCCTATGTGTTGATTTTTTTTCTACTGAAATTCATAAAGTATATTATAAGACAAATTGTTAAATAAGTAATTATAAAATAATTATACAAAGTTATTCTTAATATTAAAATTAAATTTTAAATATGTATATAATATTTAAAAATTTAATTGTCCATAATAATTTATTTAACTCAGAAAAAAAATTGTGATTTTGAAAAAAATATCCAAATTAAATTTGTTGTGTGATTATTTTATGTTTGGTTTTTTACATGTAAATTATTAAATTTTTTCCTATATGGGCAGTAAAACTAATGTAAAAAAGTTCAATTTCTTTTGAAAAATAAGTTATTACTATAAATTATTAGCTCATGTCTTTTCATTATTATTTGTAACATTATATACTTAGTATTATTATACATGGATAAATGTTTTTTTTCTTCTTCAAGTAATTTGAATTTGTATTTTCGATAAACAAAATATTTTTTATTTATTTTAAAATTGAACAATTCGTTTATAGAGAGTACAAATCAATTTGAAAGAAATCATCACTTACATTAAGGATTTTTAAAATTTTCAAGAAAATTGTATGTGGGAAATACGAGTTATATGTAGATTTTATGGGTAAATTATTTTTAAAGAAATTATATTTGTATTTGACAAGTATGATTTTAATTAGTGGATAATTATGTTAAAATAGTACATGTGAAAAATAATTTTTGAAAAAATATTGTATAATTGAACTCTTTCGTATTATATACAACTTCAGTTATATCATATTGTTCCGAACTCGTATTTATCATGACAACATAAATTAAGAAAGATTTAATTCTGTTATTTTGATTGAAAAGAATATATGAAAATTCATAGTAGTGATAAAATTGATAACGTAAACCTTGAAATCAAAGAAATCTAACTCATAGAGACACATGTAACCGTAGTCCTTAACTGCAAAGCATAAACCTCTAAACATAAATCCAAAAATCTATTAAAGTAAAAGATTTTTCGATTAAGTTTTCTAGTTTATTTTTAGCATCTCAAAATTAAAGTTTTATCATCTTTATTAATTTTCAAACAATCTTTTCAATCAAAATAACACAAAAAAAAATCTTTTTTAAATTATTCCATAATTTTAAAAAATAACAAGTTTTTTTTTCAAAAATAAAAATAAAAGTCACTGAACTCTAGAGTTGAGTACAACTCGGATATAACTGATGACAAGTACAAATTCAATTATACAACATTTTTGTAAAAATTGTTTTTCACATGTAAAATTCTAACATGATTATCTACTAATTAAAATCATATTTCTCAAATAATTTTTTAAAAAAATAATAATTTACGCATAAAATTTACAAAAAACTTGTTTCACCATATACGATTTTTTAAAAATAAAAAAGAGAATATAAATTGTGATTTCTTTCAAATCGATTAGTACTCTCTATTATATGTTTTGCCCAATTCCAAAATAAATAATAATAATTTTGTCCATTTACAGAAAATACGAAATCAATTTTTTCTTGTGCTATTGGTAATGTTTTGGCCTTGACAAATTACAAACTAAAAATATCCTAAAATATAAGATGTGTACACTCCAAAACATGACAATAATTAACCAGGTATAATATAGAGTCAAAATAACTAAAGCAAATTGCATCTTAGTTCATTTATAATGTGTTTCATTTTTCTTTTCATCAAGATCTTTACATGGTTTTTTGTCACATGTAATTTCAACACTAACATTATTGTAATCCTTTATTTCAAACAGGTTTCAAATATCTGCCACGTGTTTATTTTGATAATGATTTCAATTATTAGATTAATCAATTACTTTAAATAAATATTATCTCTCTATTTCCCTTTGTTTATCTTTCACCACAATACTTTTAAGCATATATTTTTAATTATTTGCTGATCTAAGAAAAATTTCCTTCTAATATATATAGATGGTCACATTAACCATTAGAACTATAAATTATTAGTTGCATAAATGATTTTTCACTCACTATTTCTGTAACGGCACTTTTTTTATAAAACAGTGTGCCCACTATCACTTTCTTCTTCATTCTTCCAAACCACTTTCTCTCTCTCCAATTCTCTTCTCTCCCTCTCTCTTAATTTTTCTCCCAATCTTCATCTATTTTAGAATCTTATCATACCACGTTGTAGCAGAGGAGTTAAGGAACATTTCTACCCGATCAGATTTACAAACAGAGTAAGTTCATTTTTACTCTAAATATCCTGTGTTCTCTGTTTTTCCTTAGGATTTAGTCATCAATTTTGGTGGGGTCAGTTGAGAAGTTTAATCCTCTCAACTTATTCTATTATAT
>Ga0123342_1009021_pt1 | contig 12184 bp, 4 predicted proteins | sample Turbeawhitnodule_FD_89960 | JGI IMG/M metagenome (GOLD analysis project Ga0123342, IMG submission 89960) | Root nodule microbial communities of legume samples collected from Mexico - Turtle bean Mexico white nodule | ecosystem: Host-associated > Plants > Roots > Nodule | place: Mexico: Nepantla... | reverse complement strand
TATAAAATAAAATACTCTTATATAATATTTTTTTATATATTTTTAATATATTTTATATATATTTATATATATAATTTTTTTTTTTAAATATATATATATATATATATATATATATATATATATATATATCCTTACTTTATCTTTCTATTATGAAATTTTCTTTATAACATTAGAAAATGTGAAACTTTATTTAGAGGAAAAAAAACTAACTTTAAATGTTACACAAGAAACTTAAATAATTTTGGTTGTAGCATCATAAGGAAAATGCATTCCATTCTTGACTAAATACAGGATATTAACATGGTTACATTATTAGAATGTTATTATTTTTAATTTTCATTAGTTGTAATTTTTACCTTTGAATATATATATATGAATGAGTTGATTGTTTGTCAGTTGTTTTTCATCAAAGTCTTGTAAAACAATAACTTCAAAAGTTAGATTTGGTACCAACTATTAAAACAATTCTTTAATAGGGTTAGACTTTTTTTTTTTCCAAATAATTAGACTAAACAGTTTGGCGCACAAATAATACCAACAACACACAATAAATTTATATTAGTTCACAAAAATTTATGGTCTACATCTAGTTCTTCCTTAATACGATTTCTTAAAAGGTTTCACTAATTAAATCAATTATTACAATGACTACACAAATCATTTATAGTTATCATGAGTACACAAACCATTTTTAGTTAGAAGGAGTACACAAACCACTTTTGGTTATCTCGTCTTAATCTTGAGACTAAATCTTCAAAACAAGAAATAAAAAATTCTCAAAGAGAGAACAATTTAAGCTCACAAGATTTACTTCATAGTGTCAAGAATTATAGAGGTTATGACTCACTCACAAATAACACTAAAATATCTTATGAATACCAGAAGACGTGTAAACAATTAGTGTTCTTCATCATCTTCATTTTATATTCTTTATATAAGATCTTCAATATAATCACTACTTCAATCTTTACTTGGATGCTATGAAGTTTTCTCTTCTATGTATAAAACAAGTCAAACAAATAATATAACAAAGAAAATTTATTGAGCATATCATGTTTCTTTTGTTTCCTTTTTGGCATTGTAGGATATAATATTTCTACAAAAACATTTTTAATTGATTAAGGTATATAAGATATACATATAATTACTTCTTCTGATTTTATTTTTTTCTATGATATTGTTTATGATTTACGACTTGCATTAAATGTAATTATTTTTTTTAGTAAAGCATATAATTAATGAAATTTTGTGGATAGTCCAATGGATTATGACTATGTGAAAAACGAATAAAAACACAAGAGGGGAGAGTTGATTGTAGTTTAAAACTTTTTGCAGTTTTTCGCAAAATATCATATGATAATGCAAATGTAATAACATGCAGTCTTAGGTTAATGTAAATGTAATAACATGCAGTTTTAACACGTGCATTGTTTTAACTCATACCTACTCTTGGCTAATTTGTTGATTATTTTTTTGGAAATGTAAACACTTCTAGTTAACCTATCAAGTATTCTTTAAACACTTAGTCACTTTTGGATAAAAAAATCGAGTATTGTTTTGGGATGGTAGCCACTACTGGCTAACCAACCAAGTATTTTTTAACAAACAATCACTCCTTACTAAGACAAAGATTGTTTAAGGTGTGATTTAAAAGATCACAGAGTTCGCTCACTAGAAAAGGTAACTTCATTCAGCATCTACAAAATTTAAGATATATCTTCTAGTTTGCTATTGAACACAACATGTTCTTACTAAGCTTTTAGGGCACAAAAATAAAATTGACAGAGTTTCGACACTTTGAAAATTATGGCTCACATTTTTTTTCTTCTCTTCGAAGGATTTTTCAGATAGGCCTTGAAGAAAAGAGTTGTTACAAATCCTTTTTCTAGTCTTTAAGCAACCTCAACTCATACAAACGCTTTCTTTGTGTTTGAGCAACTTGAATGTAAGAGATTCATTAAATGTGCTCCATGCATGCATTAAATGTTTTTCTCTCCTTAAAGCAACATTTTGATAGCTGAAGATTTTATGAGGCATTGGTTAGAGTGCATTTACTTAAAGTTGTGTAAAATGCATGATTGTGCATACTAGATAGTCTTTTTTAGTGTTAACAAATCAAGCATCAAAGTGTTGTTGAAGCTTAACAACTTTAGCTTATGTTCCAAGATATTGTTGATGTGACATATGCTTTTATGAATCTTTTCTGTAGATGAAGGAAACAATCATTCCCCAAAAACATAGAAAAAACACAAAGAGATTGTCGAGAAATACAATGTTAGCATAAAACTCTTTGTGTATCGCTGAGCACAATAATGTTTATTCAGACGTAAAATAGACTACATAATGTTATATCGTTTATTAGACAAAATAATTCATCTTAGGTGATCTATTGTACAATAAAACATTTCATCTTACAGATGAAGTCTGATTGTGTTTTAGGCTTTGCTATTTACTAACACTTAATCAAAATTTGGCTTGTTGGATTTTTCTCTAACAAACTGGCATAAAACACATATATTAAAATCCTCTAGACAGTCTAATGCACTACGATTAACATAAAATATATATTAGAAAGTTCAAGTTATATCATCATTTATGAATATGTATTGTAGAATAGTGTTTAGGGTTTCTATCATTAAAACTTCTCTTAAAGAGATACATGATGATTAGAGCATATAGGTCATAACATTTATCATTCACCAATAATAGACACAATTTTGGTAGGTCCAAACAAGTCCAGTGTGTCAACTCAGGAGGTCTTTAGGTAAAAACCTCATTGATACTTTTAAAAAAAGTTATCACTTGCTTGCCTCTTATACATGACTCACAAAGAATATTGTCTTTGAATAATTGATAAGTGTCAAATTTCAGTAATATTTCATATTAAAAAATAGACACTTATGAGTATTAATTGCTAAAATAAGTATAAAATAAGCCCTAATTTATGAATTTATACCCTTTTCCATATTTTTTTATTTTTAATTGAATAGGAATGATTTATTCCCAATTTTTCGAGTTAATTTCAGGATTCTAGGGGGGAATAGAGATAATTGAGCAAAAGGGAAATGTACAAAGCTAAAAGGATAAAGTTAGAATGCATCAACACTCACCAAAGCTGCTTAACGTGCAAAAGAGCCATCTCACCATCAGGGTGTTGAACAAGATGCTTTGATGTCTCCAAATCCATGTGGAAAGCTTGAAGACCTTGTTGTTGCGTGTGTGTGTTGTTTAGTTGTTTGAAACTTGTTAATTGACTTCTTAAGATGATCCAAGTTCATTTGAATCTTTACCTTTTTAAAAAAGATGGGTTTTCTAAAAGGGTGTGAAATTTCAACCTGTTGAAATGTCGAATCAACCTGTTGTTTGACACTTAGTGGTTTTTAAAATGGTTTGGAAAAGCTTAGCTTTGTTTTGTCTTTGCTTTCAAATAGAATCAACCGGTTGTTTCGATAAATCAACCGGTTGTTTCGATAGATCAACTGGTTGTTTTTATGAAAACCTAACAGAAACATTATTTCAATCGATTAATTTGGAAAACGACTAGTTGTTTTCATAACAAAATTCTATTAAGTGTTTTAAAAGATTCCAACTGCTTTTGGTTTTGGATTTAACTACTTTGACCACTTGATTGAGGTTATATAAAGGTTGTTTAACGCTCCTTTGTATTAAATAAGAAAGAGAGATTATCAAAAACGATTTTCAAGCTTTCAAAAGCTTTGGTTCATCTTAAGTGTGTGGAATAGGATTGACTTTTGTATTCTTCTTAACTATAAGATTTGTATACCCAGGTGTATTCTATTCTCTTCTCCTTGAACATTGTATTTCTATGTTTTCTTATGTAGGGCAGTTTCATAAAGGTGTTTCTGGAAACGTTTGTTTTGCCAAAGAGTGGTGTGTGTTCTCGAGGGGTTCAAGATCATCACTTTCGATGTGTGTTTTGTAATCTAGGGTTGATTACATAATGAACTCTTAGTGGTTAGCTGAGGGTCGGATGTAACTTTTGGTTGAGAGTGAACCAGTATAAACATCTTGTGTGATTCTATCTATCTCTATTCTTATAGTCTATTTTAACTTGATTTCATATTCTACTGGTATAAACAATCGATTGTTTCATGAAAACAACAGGTTGATTTTCTAGAAATAAACTTAAAACAAAAAATTTATTGAGTTGAACAAAAAAATCAATTGATTGATTTTTCAGAGCTTTTCACTCTACGTTCATACTTTGCAATTTTCCAAAAACAATAAACCCCTCTTGTTTAGGCCTCTAATTCTAACAATTGGCATTAGGAGCTGAGTTCTTGAAAGTTACTCAAGTTTCGATCCTAAATTTTTTTCTAAAATGGCTGAAAAACTACCCTTTGAGGATGGTGCTTCTATAAAAAGATCACTTTTGTTTTGTGGACTGAACTATCAATTTTGGAAGGTTAGAATGAAACTTTTTGTTGAATCAATGAATAGAGAAATCTGGGATGCTATTGTAAATGGGCATTTTGTACCTAAATTTGAAAAAAACAATATTTTCATTGAAAAACCTTGGTCCCAATGGACTGAGAGTGAAAGTAAAAGAGCTCAATATGATTGCATTGCCAAGAGCATCATCACTTCTACTTTGAATTCTGATGAATTTTTCAGGATCTCACAATGTGCATCTGCAAAGGAGATGTGCAACATCCTTGAGGATACCCATGAAGGCACAACTGATATGAAGAGGGCAAGGAAGCATGCCTTGATCCAAGAATACAAAATGTTATGGATGCTTAAAGCGGAAACCATCTCGGATGTGCAGAAAAGATTCACCCACATAGTGAATCACCTCATTAGCCTTGACAAGATCTTTGAAAGGGAGGAGTTGAACATCAAGATCCTCAAATGCTTGGATAGATCTTGGCAACCAAAGGTCACTGCAATTTTTTAATCAAAGGATTTAACCACATTGACCAAAACCTCCTTGTTTGGAAAGCTGAGGAAGCATGAGCTTGAGACAAACCGACTCAATGACCAAGAAAATGAAGAAAAGCATGTGAAGAGCATTGCTTTAAGACAAACAAGACTCAATGACCAAAAAAAATATTAATATTCGCTACAAGAAAATCATTGATTAGAAACCAATTTTAGAAACAAAAAATAATTAGTTACTGTAGTAACCAAATTAGAAACCATTTTGGAGACTAAAAAAATTTTTGGTTTCTAAATTAGTTTCTATTATTGCTAAATGGTTTCTAAATTGGTATCTAATAAGTTACCAAAGTTTTAACTATCAATTATTTTAGTCACTATAACAACTAATTATTTTTTTTCTAAAATTAGTTTCTAATCAATGATTTTCTTGTAGTGAATACAAGTAATTTTGTGTTATAAATCAAATAAGGTATAATTCAAATAAGGTATTGTTAGATAAGGTGACTTTTGAATATAAAATAAAAGAAATATTCGTGAGAAAATAAATTCCTATACTAATCAATGGATTAATGCAGTCCTATATTAATCAATTAATTAATGAATTAAACTTAGCACTGATAATAAAATCTTAATGAAGTTTTAACTAAAGTATAAATTTAAATCTTTTTAATTAAATGTATATTAAAAAAAATCGTTCTATAAAATACTTAAAATATTTATTAGTTTTAGTTAAGTGAACTTTATATCTATTTTAACTTTATAAAATTAGGTTATAAAATGAGTTATGAAATGTGCTTAATACGTCATTTAATTTTTTTTAGTTAATAAAATACCGCAATGGTTATTTACATTTTTTATATCCAACTTATAAATTATATGATTCATTCTTTTTTCAATTTATTTTAATTTATTCTAAAAAATAAAAGAAGTAAGTTGATCAATAATTTTAAAAAAAAGATAACTATTTTTTTTTATTAGAAACTTAAATAAAAAATTTGAAATAAATGTAAAAATGTGATTATTTATTTTGGAACCGACAATATGTGGTTTTAATATCGGAGTACAATAGATTGTACTGTTTATATTTAATCTGTATTTGAAACAAGCATTTTGTGATCTGTATCCATTTCATTGAATTGAATGGTGTATGATATGAGTGCATGTACGACCACTTTCAGCGAAGAATATGATTTGTGTCTATTTGGAAGCATTATAGCTGCAATGAGTTGTTGCAGTATAAGTGCCCTCAATCTCAATTCAATTCAATTCAATTCTCACTCATCATCATTCAACTACTTTTATCATCAAAATTCCATCTTTTATAATTTCAGTATAAAAAACTTAGAAAAATTAATCAAACTTTAAACCTACAACTTCCTTTTATCTCTTAATTATTAAAATAAATATTTTAAAAAAAACTTATCAAAATAATAAGTCGTGTGAGATACAACTTCAATTAAAATTTAAAAATTATACCACTTAATATAATTTTAGTTTAAATACATTAAAATTGTATTACTTTAACGTAATTTTTTTTATAAATAAATCATGTCATTTCAACAGAATATATCAATTTTATTTTAAAAAAAAATATCTATTTCATCATATTTGTAAAAATTTCCTACTTACTCTTCAGATAATCTTATATACAAAATTTCATAGCATTAGTATATGCAGGAATTTGCCAATATTATTTTAATGTTTTCGACTCATCAAATCAATAGGTCTATTCATATTATTATAAAAAACAACATGGGTGTCTTATTTATTTTTTTAATTGAAATATTAAATACTAGTTAAATATTGCAATTAAAATAATAATAAATAATAGTCAAATTATTGTAATAGCTATTTAAATTTTTTATTATATTTTTTAAATAATGATAAAAAAAAAACTTGGATTCCCAAACACGTGATAGCCATCAAAACACTAGTAACAATTGTGGAATTTATTCTTCATGTCCCTACCTCTGTATAAATAAAACAATTGATTATGTCTTCATAACTTTTCTTATCTTAATGAATTTATAGTATGAATTCGGCTTTCAATTTCCTTTAGCTCAAATTTATCCTTTGATATCACAATATTATGCATATAATTGTTTCTCCCAAAAATATCATTTTCTTATGGTAGAGACCTAACTATGCATAAATAAATAGTCAATAAAAATAAACAATTTTTTTTTTTCAAAGAAAACTTGTTGCATATAAAGTAATTGCACTAATCAATTATTTGTTTTTACACATATCTTTTATCACTACAAAAAAATCATGAAATAGAAACTAATTTTAGAGACAAAAAATAATTAGTTGCTATAGTGACTAAATTAGAGACTATTTTAGGAACTAAATAAATTTTTGGTTTCTAAATTAGTTTATATTATTGTTAGATGATTTTTAAATTGGCATCTAATTAGCAACCAAAGTTTTTGCTACCAAATTTAGAAACTAAGTAATTGGTAGTTAAAACCTTGGTAGCTAATTAGATACCAATTTAGAAACTATTTAACAATAATAAAAACTAATTTAGAAACCAATTTTTTTTTTAGTTTCTAAAATGGTATCTAATTTAGTTACTATTGCAACTAACTATTGTCTCTAAAAATTGGTTTCTATTTGATGATTTTCTTATAGTGTATGTTTTGTTTTCAGCGTAACAAAAAATTGAAGAAGGATTTTGTAGTATGTTTTCTTTTATTTATTTGGTTCTCACTTGAACTATCCAATTTCATAATAGAAATACATTTGATTTATTATAGATATTGAAATTTAATTTCGAAGGAAAATAGTTCGTGTACTAAAAAAATCTAGATTGGAACTAGCAGTAACAATTGTCTTTGATGTTTTGGTCGTCCATTTTTACTCTTCTCGTACTCGTTCTCGTACTCTGCCGCTTCTCCTTACTCTTCTTAGGCTTTTTCTATGGTACTTGGTCGCTCCTCCTTGGTGCTCGGCCGGGAGTTAACCTGCAGAAGGTTCTACGACGATAAAGTAAGCACTCTGTATTAAGAGTGTATGATGTAATTGATAAAAGCGTACCTTACTCCTTTGTAGAAGGTTTATTTATAGTGTTTGGTAGTGAGCTATTTGATTCATAGGCAGTATCTGGCGCATATTTTCAATAAATCAGTGTTAGTTGATTTCTCGAGGTGTTACCTAGATTTTCCAGGATGTGGCCCGAATGTGTAGGGATGTTATCCTGATTTATATGATGTTTCATTACTTGTCATTTATTTTTTCAATTTGTTCTTTATGTGGTTGATCACCTGGTCAGTCGGTCAATGATACCGAGTAACGTGGCTCATTCGACTCGTAATGTGGTTGATCACCTAGTCGATCGGTCAATGATGCCAAGTAACATGGGTCATTCGACCTTAATGTGGTTGATCACCCGGTTAGTTAGTCAATGATGTTGAGTGATGTGGCTCATTCGACCCCGACTGGTATACTTGCCCCCAGGCTTGATGAATCTTTATTTCAGAAGAGTTTAGATGTGAGTGTTAGGTGCTTCAAGAGATGAAGTGACTTTTTGTCCTTCTTTGATTGTCGATCGAATGGACTTATTGCTTTTGATCTTTTTAGTAGTTGTTTGAATGCCTTTATTAACACTTGTATAGTTTTAACAATGTATGTCGAACGATCGTTAGGATTAAGATCCTTTGGAAGCCGCTCGGGCTTTTGAATTGCTTTATAATTTTGAATGTCGAGTGTATGCTTGAATCAATATAACTTAAATAAGTTGAGTCTTTAACATATTGAATGTCAACCTGATACCTAGATCAATATGATTTAAATAATCTGTGTTGAGATTTAGATAAGTTGAACACTGGTAAGGCATTGAGGATGGTCGTTTTAAGACAGTTTCCTTAATCGAAGCAAATTTTAGTTTTGACGTTCGGGAGGGATTGTCTCGGGGGCAAAGCTTCCTTAACTAAAGGGTGTAGATTTAGGATACTGGTAGGGATTGTCGTTTTAGGGCAAAGCTTCCTTAACCGTATCGGTGCATTACACGTTTGTTCGGGAAGGGTTCCTAATTGTTAAGAAAGTTGTCTTTGCCGAAGAGTTTGTTCGGAAAAGGTTGCTAATTGTTAAGCAAGCTACCTTGGCTGAAGAGTTAGTTCAGAAAGGGCTTCTATTTGTTAAGCAAGTTGCCTTGGCCGAAGAGTTACATGTAGTGTCGCGTTCGTTCGACAAAGGTATACTTTTTAAGCAAGCTGCCTTGACCAAAGGGTTGCATGTAATGTTGTGTTCGTTTGGCAATGGCTGCTAATTATTAAGCAAGCTGCCTTGGTCGAAAATTTGAATGTAGTGTCACGTTTGTTCAACAAGGACTACTAATTGTTAAGCAAGTTGTCTTGGTCGAAAGGTTGCATCTAGTATCGTGTTCGTTCGACAAGGGCTACTAATTGTTAAGCAAGCTTCTTTGGCTGAAGAATTCGTTTGCCATAACTGAAACAATAACAAATGTGTAATTTTAAAGTGCCTCGTTAAAACCTTCTCGGTTGAAAACCCTCTTTAAAAACAACTGAGCGAGTAAAGAATGCACTGTTCAATTTATTTAGCTATTATAAAATTTAAGATGTGTGGCATTTCACATCCTCGACATAATTCTTTTTGATAAATATTCTAGATAATAAGCTTTGCCTTTGCCGGCCACTGTGTCTTTAACTCGGACGGTCGGATCTACCGAGCATGTGTATGCCATCGTGATCCTTCTTTTTTCCTTTATTTCCACCATTGTTCGCTCGAACATTATTACGTTAGTCACACAATTCTTCAAATTGCATGAATTTTGCCACCCGTTGCCTCAGTTTGTCTAAGTTTTTTGCTGGTTTTTTACACAAACTATCGGCAAATGGGCCCCACTGATGTGAATTGATTTTAGGATTGTTCATTTTATGGTGTGACACTTTACTTAGATTGAGATTTTACGCAAGAATATGGTGAAAACTCTAAGAAGATCCCCACTGGACACGAGCTTAACCAAGTGGTTAAGTAAGTGTGAATGTTCACTTCACAAAAGCAAAAGGGTAAGACAATTATATGGTGAACATGATGCTAGAAGGTGCGGAATTAAAGAACAAGGAAAAGAAACCAAATATAATTGTCGATTGGAAACAAGGAAAACCAAACAAGAACAATACAAAATGGAATGACAATGGAAGAATAAAAGAAGGAAGGACAAAACTTATGTGATGGATTTGAGAAGCGGAACACGTCACTTGGAGTGTGATTGACCTCCAAGATAAGTGATGATAGCCGCCACTTGAGAGCTCTCAATACTCATAAGATAAAACCTAAATGCTAAGAGGAATTCAAGCCTCACTAACACCTCACACAATTTGTGCAAAGTAACTCTTCTTCTATTAATTTCAACTTGTAAAATACATTAGGTAGATCTCCTATTTATAAGTGAATGAGCCTTAGAGAACAAGCTAAAGGGGTAGGATGCGAAAAGGGAAAAAATGGGCAGCTTTAGGGTTTGACTTAGTCAAACCCGCATCCTAGGCTTGTCCTTCTAGAAACTAGGTCAAAATGTCTTCCAAAAAGACTAGGAACAAGCTAAAATGCTACCCACGCCCCCTATTATGCTAAAGACACCTTATTCTAGCCTATCTTTGCTATTTGGACCCCTAAAGTGATCCCAATTTATTTAATTAGAGGAAACTATTAATCGAGTGTGTCAAGAAAACAAAGACGTTGACTCAATTTCATTTACATCTAATGCGTCACATAATGAGCATGAGTTTGCATTGAATAGAAATGACTTAGTCCAGTCTACAACTTGAATAATGCCTATGAAAGTTGCTGAAGATGAGAAAAAAAGAAAATGATGATACAAATATTGATTTAATAAAGGATGAAGAAAATAATATTATTAATAAGGATGATAGTGATGACAATTGATTATTGTTTTATATAATTTTGTATATTGATGAAGATGATAGCGATGCTATTTTGTTTTCAATTATATAAATACATATATGTATAAATTTTTTATTAAATACATGAGAATACATTTATGACCTATTATTATTGACACAAAATAATGGTAATTCTGATAGCAGGAATAATAAAGTTGTCTCATTAAAAAGTCACAAGTTCAAGTCTAAAATAAAATAATTTAATATTTTTTAACAATTACTAATGATATAATAATAACAACAATTAATATTATATGAACATTATTAATTTATAAATATTTAATAAATTTTTTTATTAATTATATTGTTGTAAAAAAGAAATAATTTTATCTTATGTTATATTATATTAATAAATAATTATTTGTGATATATATAATTTTTTATTTTTAATGATTTTTTGACAAATTAAAAAATAATTATAAATAATATATAAATAGTGACAAATTTTATATTTATCACTATTAATTATATTATCACATATTGAAAATAATATTAATTGAAAAAAAATCAGAAATTTAAATATAAAATAACATATTTTTTTTCACAATATGATAAATTTTATATCTATAACTGTTAATTGCATTATCAAAATGAAAATAATTTTGAATTGTAAAAAAAATTATAAATTTAAATCTAAAGTAACACAAATTTAGTATTTTTTAATTAATATACATGTACTTGTAAAATTTCTATTAAATATATAAGAATAAATTTATGATACATTATTATGAGACATATTTTAACATGCTAATAATGAATAGTTTTCCATTGATAATAAATAATTATTAATTTATAAACATTTAATAAATTTTATATTAATTATATTCTTATTTTAAGAAAAATAATTTTAGTAATTATGCATTTTTTAATTTTTTAATATAAGAATAATATTTATGACAAATAAAAAGCAGTCAAAAATAATATATAAATAGTAATAAAATTATGTTTATTATTAATTTTTTTGTCAATAAAAACCTATATTTATTGCACTGAACCATATTATTAAGCAATCCTTTGTTTCACTGTGTGACCATTGAACTAGTTAGCCAAGTGAAATTGTTATCCTTTAAAGAGTTAGCATGAGTCTTTACCTATATGAACGGTTGCCCTAAAATATGTGGTCCATTAATTATGGGCCTTTTTCAACACATTTCTTATGCTTTGCTAACTATTACTTCTGTATTTCTCATTTGTACTTATAACTTACTTCATAAGATTTTTTTAGTAAGTATATATATATATATATATATATATATATATATATATATATATATATATATATAATAAAATAAATAAATATTTAAAAAAAAAAAATAAAAAAAAAAAAAATATTATATATATTTTTTAAATATTTTATT
>Ga0123342_1009019_pt1 | contig 12185 bp, 12 predicted proteins | sample Turbeawhitnodule_FD_89960 | JGI IMG/M metagenome (GOLD analysis project Ga0123342, IMG submission 89960) | Root nodule microbial communities of legume samples collected from Mexico - Turtle bean Mexico white nodule | ecosystem: Host-associated > Plants > Roots > Nodule | place: Mexico: Nepantla... | reverse complement strand
TCGCGGCCGCTGGAGAGCCGATTCGCGCTGGAAAAAGCTGTAGCCGAATACACCGCCCGCTATGCAATCGGGGAGATCCCGCGTCCGGCGCATTGGTCAGGCTTCCGGATCCGGCCGGTATCGATCGAATTCTGGAAAGACCAGAAATTCCGCCTGCACGACCGCATCGAGTTTCGCCGGCCTTCGCCAGAAGGCGATTGGACGAAGGTCCGCATGTATCCCTGATCAGGCATCAGCAGGAGCGTTCACGTCCTGTTTGGCGTAAACCGGAACGGAATACCGGAGGCAAGGCCGGACACGTACCGCACGTTCTGATAAATTCCGTTGATCGAGAGTCTCGGCAGATAGGTGATGCTGCCGAGCGAGCGCTGGGTGACGACACCGGGTTGGGTTGTTACTGCGATATCGAAACCGACTTCGCGTGCGATGGTTGCCTGCCTCTGTGTTGCCGCCTCGCGTGTGCCGTAAGGGTAGGCGAACGAGGTTGGTCGGTCGCCGGTGATCGCCGCAACGTAGTCCCGGGACGCCTCCATCTCGTCGCGAACCTCCGGGTCGGAGAGTCGCGACATCGCCCTATGGCTGATTGTGTGCGCGCCGAGCGAGGCGAGGGGGCTGGCCTCGAGGAGATTTAGTTCCGCCGGGGTCATGACGAGATCGTCGACGATTTCGCCCGGATCGATCTCGTGCTTTCGCGCGATCTGATCGATGGCTGCGACGGCGGCGCTCTCGTCATGTCGATGAAGATGGTTGGCGATGCGCGCGAAAACGCGCTCCTTTGCATCGGTCGTCGTGACGTCGAGCATCTCGTGGCCGCCGCCGAAATCGAAGCCGAGCTTCTCCTCCTTGCGTAGAAGTGCTGCAAGCGTCTCCCACCAGATCGTATGCGTGCGTTCGGCAAGGCCCTTGGCGACGAAGACGGTAAAAGGCGCCTCATACTTTTCGAAGATCGGCAGGGCGTAGACGAGATTGTTGCGGTAGCCATCATCGAGCGTGAAGGCGGCGAAGGGTTGACTGGACCCGGTTTGCGAAAGCAGTGCCGGAATCTCGCCAAGCGCCACGAAGCGATAACCGTCGCTCTTCAGGCGATCGAGGACGAGATCGAGGAATTCCGGCGTGATTTCCAGATGCGCGTTGGGCTCGAGCGTGGTCTCTTCGTGCGGACGGACATGGTGGAGCGTGAAGATGGCGCCAAGTCCGCGAGCGCCGCGCATCACGCCTGCTGCGCGCAGGAGATTGGCAGTCTCAAGACCGCTTGCAATCGCAATCCGCTTCGCAAGCTTTTTGACGCTCGCCGTCATCTCATTTGCCCGCTGGTTTCCGGAGCGGCGAAACTAGCAAGCCTGAGGTTAAGTCTTGCTGAATGAGGATTTTTGAGTGTCCTCTTTACGGGATTTTCACTATGAAGGATACAACTTGTCAAAAATCATACCAGTCGCCGCAAAGTCGCGCCACATTGGCGGCTTCTGTAGCGGAACGGGACAAATCCGAATGGCGCCGGCTATTCGTTCTTCGAGGGGAATTGCATGAAGAAGCTGTTGGCCGCGATTATGACCGCGACGCTCGTCGTTGCGGCGCCGTTGACGGCGATGGCCGGCAGCGCCTCCCTGATATTGGATGCCCGTACCGGCAAGGTGCTCAGCGCCGAAAATGCCGACGTTCTGAATCACCCCGCTTCGCTGACGAAGATGATGACCATCTACATGGCATTCGAGGCGATCAACCGCGGCAAGCTCAGCTGGAACACACCGCTTGTCATGTCGAAATACGCCGCCTCGCGTCCGCCGACGAAGCTTGGCGTTCGCGCGGGCGATTCCATTACGGTTCGCGATGCGATCCTCGGCATGATCACCAAGTCGGCCAATGATGCTGCCGCCGCCATGGCCGAGAAGCTCGGTGGTTCGGAAAGCAACTTTGCCCGCATGATGACGCAGAAGGCGAGGCAGCTCGGCATGAACCGCACGGCTTTCTATAATGCGTCCGGCCTTCCCGATGGCCGGCAGGTCACCACGGCGCGCGACATGTCCACGCTTGCCGTGGCGCTGATGCGGAATTATCCAAGCGAGTATCGCCTTTTCTCGACAGCCAGCTTCAATTTTCGTGGGCGCACGATCCGCGGTCACAACAACCTGATGTACCGCTACCAGGGCATGGATGGCATCAAGACCGGCTACACCAACGCGTCCGGCTTCAATCTTGTCAGCGCTGTAAAGGACGGCAACCGCCGCGTCGTCGGTGTCGTGCTTGGCGGCCGCACCGCCCGCAGCCGCGACGCCAAGATGGCGGGTCTGCTCGACAAGTATCTCGGCCGTGCGTCAACCGGCGGTAAACTGGTTGCAAGCATCAATGCGCGCCAGCAGGTGGAAGTTGCTTCCGCGGCTGATGACAGCGACATGCCGATCCCGGAAACTGCGCCGCGCACAAATGAACTCTCGCCGAAGGCGCTCGGCTATCTGAGCGATGCGACGGTTCCGATGGAGCGTCCGTCCGCTCTCGGAGAAATAACCAACGCCGGCAAGCCCGCCGCCAAATCCGCCGGCGCACCGTCTGCTTCCGGCGACTGGCAGATTCAGGTCTCGGCCGCATCAAGCGACGATGCCGCCCGCGCCCTTCTTGCCCAGGCCAAGGCTGAAGGTGGTGCGGCGCTGAAAGCCGCGTCGCCCTATACCGAGGCTGTCGGCAATGGCGCCAACAAGGTCTATCGCGCTCGCTTCATCGGCTTCCAGAGCCGTGAAGCGGCTACATCTGCCTGCGATGCCCTAAGACAGCGCTCCTACGACTGCATGCTGCTGCCCGATCACGGCTGATCCATCTCGACTTTCCAGCAGAATCAGGGTTCTCCTTTGTAAACAAAAGGAGAACGTCATGCTGAATGATCTCGCCGAAAAGTTCGAGCGTGCTTCGCGGAACTATGCCGATGCCAACGGCATAGAGCGCGACGCGGACTGGTTTCTGCTGAAGCTTCAAGAGGGAATCGGCGAACTCACCCAGGCTTGGAACCGGGTCAGCGGCAGAGGGCGTCGGAAAGGCAGGTCGGATGAGCAACTGGCTCGCGACCTCGCCGATGAGACGGCCGATGTCCTCGGCCACATCCTGCTTTTCGCGCTCAGGAACGATCTGGATCTGGCGGCGGCGGTCAAGCGCAAATGGCTCTTCCAGCCCGAGGAGGGCCAGACCTAAGCTGCGGTGATCCTGCGCCGGTAGAATTTGGTATCAACGGCCATCAGCGGAAACGATCGCGGAAGCTCGCTTTTCGAAGCTTCCGAAAAGCCGTTCTTTTCGTAGAAGCGATGCGCGGCGAGGAACTTGTCGGTCGTTCCAAGGAAGATGTCCTTGATCCCATGATCTACTGCGTGCGCTACCAGTTGCGGCAGAAGCCGTGCCGCGACGCCGTGTTCACGACCGCGCACCTCAGCCGCGACAAACATCTTGCGCAATGCCGTCTGATCGTTGCCGATGTCCTTCAGCCCGATCGTGCCAACCATCTGGCCGTCGCGTACGGCAACCCAGAACTGACCTTTTCCGGACTGATAGAAATCGGAAATGACGGCAAGATCCGGCTGATCGTCAGCCGTAATCGCAATACCGAATTCCTCGCGCTGGATCGGCAGGATCACCGAGAAAACATCATCGATGTCGGAGGCGACGAAAGGTCTGATTTCGATTTCGCTCATCGCCGCTTCTCGTTCTCGACTAAGCCTTCGTGCCGCCGACGGTCACCTGATCCATTCTGAGGTGCGGTTGGCCGACGCCGACCGGAACCCACTGTCCGGCCTTGCCGCAATTGCCGATGCCGGTGTCGAGCTTCGTGTCGTTGCCGACCATTGAAACGCGCTTCATCGCCTCCGGGCCGTTGCCAATCAACATTGCGCCCTTGATCGGTGCACCGATCTTGCCGTTGTCGATCAGGTAGGCTTCGGTGCAGCCGAACACGAACTTGCCGGAGGTGATATCCACCTGGCCGCCGCCGAAGGAGACGGCATAGATGCCCTTCTTGACGGAAGAGATGATTTCCTCGGGCGTCTTGTCGCCGCCCAGCATGTAGGTGTTGGTCATGCGGGGCATCGGAACGTGTGCGTAGCCCTGGCGACGGCCGTTGCCGGTCGGCGTCATGCCCATCAGACGGGCATTCTGCCTGTCCTGCATGTAGCCGACGAGCTTGCCGTTTTCGATCAGCACGTTGTAGGCGGACGGTGTGCCTTCATCATCGATGGTGATAGAACCGCGGCGGTTGTCGATCGTGCCGTCGTCGACGACGGTCACGCCGGGTGCTGCAACCATCTGACCGAGAAGGCCGGCAAAGGCCGAAGTCTTCTTTCGGTTGAAATCGCCTTCCAGCCCGTGGCCGACCGCTTCGTGCAGCATGACGCCCGGCCAGCCGGAACCGAGCACGACGTCCATGGTGCCTGCCGGCGCGTCGATTGCCTCCAGATTCACGAGCGCCTGCCGCAAGGCTTCGTCTGCGCCGAATTGCCAGCTGTCCTCGGCGATGAAGTCGCCAAAGCCGATACGGCCGCCACTGCCATAGGAGCCGCTCTCCTGGCGCTCGCCTTCACCCACGATGACCGAGATATTGATACGCGTCATCGGCCGGATATCGCGAACGCGGTGACCATCGGCGCGAAGAATGTCGACGACCTGCCAGCTGGCGGCGACGGATGCGGTCACCTGGCGCACCTTGTCGTCCTTGCCGCGCAGATAAGCGTCGATATCGGTCAGCACCTTGACCTTCTCCTCGAAGGTTGGCGCGCCGATCGGGTTTTCGTCCGAATAGAGCTTCTTGTTCGTCCGTTGGGGAGCCGCGGCATAGTTGCCGGAATAACCGCGGGTGACAGCGCCAACGGCATCAGCAGCACGTCTCAAGGCGGCGACGGAGAGGTCGCCCGCATGCGCATAGCCAACCGCTTCGCCGGCCACCGCGCGCAGGCCAAAGCCCTGTTCGGTGTTGAAGCTGCCGCCCTTCAGTCGCCCATTATCGAACATCAGCGATTCCGCCTGGGCGTGTTCGATGTAGAGCTCCCCGTCGTCCGCGCCCGAAAGCGCCTCGGCAACGAGCGAACGCATCTTCGCTTCGTCGGCATCGAAAAGCGTGAGGAGATCCGTATTCATGTCTTTGTGCTCCGCTGAAGCAGGAATGCTTTCAGCCGATGTAGGTCCGGTGGACGGTTCGAGCAAGCCCCGAAAAACGAGACGATCAGGGGAGGGCGTCGTAGCCTTCGGCGAAGCCCTTGAGATCGACGGGTATTCCGATCCCTTCTTCCGGTGTCTGGAAGACGATGAAAGTGGCGCTGGCGCCGCTGCGGAAGGTCTTCAGCAGTTCGTCCTCGAGAACAACCTCGGCATAGCAGCCATCGGCGAAGCAACGGACGAAATAGGCCCGGCCGATGTCCTTGCCGTCGACATTGAGGCCGAGGCCGTTCGGCAGCAGAACGCCGAGCGGGGCCAGAACGCGCAGGATCTTCGACTTGCGGTCGGCGGTCTTCAGGACGACGACGGAGAGACCGACCTCAGGCCGATCCTCGGCGATGACGTTCTGCATCAACGCACACTGCTCGGTCGAGGCGCCGGCCGGCTTGTCACACACGACTGACCATGCGCCGTGGTTCGACTTTACGGTGCCGGGTGCCTGCGGCTGCACGGTGCCGGGCGCCTGCGGCTGGCCGGGTGTTGCCTGCGTCGCCGGAGCTTGGGGCGCGGGCTGTGCCGGCGCGGGTTGCTGCTGGGCGAAAGCGGGAGCAGTCGCTGCGGCCGCAATGCACGCTGTCAGCACAAACGGCCGTGCCAGGGAACGGAAACCCATGAAAACCTCTGCAATTCGAATCAGTGCCGCTAAGTTGGGGCGCGCCATCAAAAATGAAAAGCCCCACCCGCTGAAAAGCCGGGGACTACGGCGGAAATGGGACGTTTATCCGAGAATGTTGGCGGACGGCGCGGGCCGCAAGCGATATTTCACGGATTATAACGAAAAGATGGAATGTTTCGTTATGCTTGGATCAACCTGTTTGAAAGCGAAAATGCCGCACGAACAAACGCTTTGGGCTGTTGCGATCAATGACAAACTGTGGTTTGAAGCGCTGAGATGGCAAGGATTCTGTGCGCGATTTTGCACAGATCAGCGCTCGAGGGAGATTTTAAGGTGATTAAGAAGGCTTATGCAGCTCTGACCGCGCTGGTCTGTCTGCTTTTTGCTTCCGGCAGTTATGCCGACCAACCGATGCCGTGGCAGGCGACGTTGCAGCCGGCAGCCACGCCGATCATGCGGGACATTCATTGGTTCGAACAATATACCCTGTGGTTTATCGTTCCGATCACGCTCTTCGTTCTGGTCCTTCTTATCGTCGTCTGTCTCAAGTTCCGCGCCGGTGCAAACCCGGTGCCGTCCAAGACGAGCCATAATACGTTGATCGAAGTTGCCTGGACCGTGGGACCAGTCCTCGTGCTTCTTTTCCTCGCTGTGCCTTCGTTCAATCTTTTGACCGCCCAGCTGACCCTGCCGGAAAATCCGGATGTTACCATCAAGGCGACCGCCACCCAGTGGCAGTGGAACTACGAATATGAAGGCTCGGGCGAAACCCCGGTTGCTTTCGATTCCTATCTCCTGAAGGATCAGGACCGCGCCGCTGCTGGCAAGGACGACAAGTCGAAGTATCCGCGCCTCCTGGCTGTGGACAATGAACTGGTGCTGCCCGTCAACAAGACCGTCCGCGTTCTCGTGACCGCTGCCCCGACCGACGTCATTCATGCTTTTGCGATGCCGTCCTTCGGCGTCAAGATCGATGCCGTTCCGGGTCGCCTCAACGAAACCTGGTTCCGCGCCGAGCGCGAAGGCCTGTTCTACGGCCAGTGCTCCGAGCTTTGCGGCAAGGACCACGCGTTCATGCCAATCGCCATCCACGTCGTTTCCGAGGACAAGTACAAGCAGTGGCTCGCCGCTGCCGCCAGCGATCTGCCCGGCGCGTACAAGACACTCATGGCCGCAACCGATGGTCCTGCAAAGACCGTCGACGTTGCCGAAAACGTCGCACAGTAAGGGAAGAGGGAACGGGACATGGCTGGACCTTCCGCACACGACGATCATCACTCGCATGATCATTCTCATGGCGCGCACGCCCATGACGACCATCACGATCACTCGCACAAGCCGAGCTTCATCAATCGTTGGTTCTTTTCGACGAACCACAAGGACATCGGCACGCTTTACCTGATCTTCGCGATCATCGCCGGCATCATCGGCGGCGCGCTTTCCGTTGCCATGCGCATGGAGCTGCAGGAGCCGGGCATCCAGATCTTCCACGGTCTGGCATCGATGGTTTACGGCTACGAAGGCGACGCCGCCATCGACGGCGCCAAGCAGATGTTCAACATGTTCACCACCGCTCACGCGCTGATCATGATCTTCTTCATGGTCATGCCGGCGATGATCGGCGGCTTCGCCAACTGGATGGTCCCGATCATGATCGGTGCGCCTGACATGGCGTTCCCGCGTCTGAACAACATTTCCTTCTGGCTGATCGTTCCGGCCTTCCTTCTGCTCATCCTGTCGATGTTCGTCGAAGGACCTGCCGGCGCTTACGGTGCGGGCGGCGGTTGGACGATGTACCCGCCGCTGTCGAGCTCGGGTACGCCGGGTCCTGCGGTCGACCTTGCGATCTTTGCGCTCCACATCGCCGGTGCGTCCTCGATCCTCGGTGCGATCAACTTCATCACCACAATCCTGAACATGCGCGCTCCGGGCATGACGCTGCACAAGATGCCGCTCTTCGCCTGGTCGGTGCTGATCACCGCCTTCTTGCTGTTGCTGTCGCTTCCGGTTCTGGCCGGCGCCATCACCATGATGCTGACGGACCGCAACTTCGGTACCTCCTTCTTCGTACCGGAAGGCGGCGGTGACCCGATCCTCTACCAGCACCTGTTCTGGTTCTTCGGTCACCCGGAAGTGTACATTCTGATCCTGCCGGGCTTCGGCATCGTCAGCCACATCATCTCGACCTTCTCGAAGAAGCCGGTCTTCGGCTATCTCGGCATGGCCTACGCCATGGTGGCGATCGGCGCCGTCGGCTTCGTCGTCTGGGCGCACCACATGTACACGGTCGGCCTGTCGCTCGATGCGCAGCGCTACTTCGTGTTTGCAACGATGGTCATCGCCGTTCCGACGGGCGTGAAGATTTTCTCCTGGATCGCAACGATGTGGGGTGGCTCCATCAGCTTCCGCACGCCGATGGTCTGGGCGATCGGCTTCATCTTCCTGTTCACGGTCGGCGGCGTCACGGGTGTTCAGCTCGCCAATGCCGGTCTCGACCGCTCGCTGCATGACACCTACTACGTCGTGGCTCACTTTCACTACGTTCTGTCGCTTGGCGCCGTCTTCGCTATCTTCGCTGCCTGGTACTACTGGTTTCCGAAGATGACCGGCTACATGTACAACGAGTTCCTCGGCACGCTGCACTTCTGGGTCATGTTCGTCGGCGTCAACCTGGTGTTCTTCCCGCAGCACTTCCTTGGTCTCGCCGGTATGCCGCGCCGTTACATCGACTATCCGGATGCGTTTGCTGGCTGGAACTACGTTTCCTCGATCGGCTCCTACATCTCGGCCGTCGGCGTGCTGATCTTCCTGATCGGCGTCTTCGAAGCCTTCGCCAAGAAGCGCGTTGCCGGCGACAATCCGTGGGGTGAGGGCGCAACGACGCTCGAATGGCAGCTGTCTTCGCCGCCGCCTTATCACCAGTGGGAACAGCTCCCGCGCATCAAGTAAGATGCAAGAAATTGCGACCGCCGCGTGTTACAGTGCGGCGGTCGGCTTACAGGTTTGCAGGACAAGAGAATGACAGTAATAGGCAATCGCAAAGCTCTGGCACACGACGGCGAGTTCCGCCTGTCGGAGGCGAGTGCGCGCGATTATTTCGAGCTCCTGAAGCCTCGTGTCATGTCGCTCGTGGTCTTCACGGCATTTGCCGGTCTCGTTATGGCCCCTGGGCACATCAACCCGGTACTCGGCCTCATCGCCATCCTTTGTATCGCTATCGGCGCGGGCGCTTCCGGCGCACTGAACATGTGGTACGACGCCGATATCGATGCGATCATGACCCGCACCGCCAAGCGTCCGATCCCGGCTGGCCGCATCGCTCCACGCGAGGCGCTGGCATTCGGTCTGGTACTTTCCTGTTTCTCGGTGACGATCCTCGGCCTCGCCGTCAATTGGCTCGCAGCCTCGATCCTCGCCTTCACGATTTTCTTCTACGCCGTGATCTACACGATGTGGCTGAAGCGCTCGACGCCGCAGAACATCGTCATCGGTGGGGCAGCCGGCGCTTTCCCGCCGATGATCGGCTGGGCCTGCGTGACCGGTACCGTCACGATCGAAAGCTTCGTGCTGTTCATGATCATCTTCCTGTGGACGCCTGCGCACTTCTGGGCTTTGGCTCTGTTCAAGATGGAAGACTACGAGGCGGTCGGCGTTCCAATGCTGCCGAATGTCTCGGGCGAGCGGACCACCAAGCATCAGATCGTCGCTTACGCCGTGCTGACGGCGATCTGCGGCGTGCTGCCGACGGCGCTCGGCTTTGCGAGCCTTGGCTATGGCCTGGTTGCCGCCGCGCTTGGCGCAATCTTTATCTACTGTTCCATCGCCGTCTGGCGGATGCCGGACGGCGATGAGAAGATGATCCCGGCGAAGAAGCTCTTCGGCTTCTCGATCCTGTATCTCTTCGCGATTTTCTCCGCCCTGATGTTCGACCGGCTTGCGGCCGTGCTCGTTTCACATGCGGGAGGCATTTTCTAATGGACGTCGTCAAGCTTACGGAAGCGCAGCGCAAGTCGCGCCGCAACCGCAACGTCGCTCTCGGCCTGGTTCTGGGCGGCCTGGTCGTGCTCTTCTACGCGATTACGATCGTGAAGTTTACGTCGGGGCACATGGGATGAGCGAGATGCAGAGCGCACCGAGGAAGCCGCGCAACAACGGCGCCATCGTTCTTATGTGCCTTGCCTTCGTCTTCGGCATGGGCGCAGCGAGTTATGCCGCGGTACCGCTCTACAGGATGTTCTGCCAGCTCACCGGCTACAATGGGACGACGCAGCGCGTCGAGCAGGCCTCCAGTGTGATTCTCGACCGCAAGATGCGAGTCACCTTCGATGCCAATATTGCGCCGGGTCTCGACTGGGAGTTCAAGCCGGTCGAGCGCGAGGTCAATCCGCGCATCGGCGAAACCATTCAGGTGAATTTCGTCGCCGTGAACAAGTCGAACGAGCCGCAGCGCGGCCAGGCTGTGTTCAACGTGACCCCCGGCGAGGCCGGCGCCTATTTCAACAAGGTGCAGTGCTTCTGCTTTAACGAAACCGTCCTGAAGCCGGGCGAAAAGCTCGAAATGCCCGTCGTATTCTATATCGATCCTGATATTACCAAGGCTGTGGAATCGAAGGATATCCACACCGTTACCTTGTCTTATACGTTCTATCCCAAAGAGGGTCCGAAGCCGCTGGCTTCGAATGAGGGTAGAACGGTAAAGCTTGAAAAGAAACTTTGATTGAGGTTCGTTTCCGGCTATGCCGGAGCGGAGAGGAAGAGATCCGGGGATAGCTTACATGGCTGATGCTCATCAGAAACATCACGACTACCACATCATCGATCCAAGCCCGTGGCCGCTCTTGGCTTCGATCGGCGCGTTCGTCATTACATTCGGCGGCGTCGGCTACATGCGCTATCTCAACGGCGGCTCGCTGCACCTCTTCGGCGTCGAGTGGGCTCATCCGTGGCTGTTCTTCATCGGCCTTGCGATCATTCTCTACGTCATGTTCGGCTGGTGGTCGGACACCGTGAAGGAAGCGCATGAGGGCGCCCATACGCGCGTCGTCTCGCTGCACCTGCGCTACGGCATGATCATGTTCATCGCTTCGGAAGTGATGTTCTTCGTCGCCTGGTTCTGGGCTTATTTCGACGCGAGCCTCTTCCCGAATGAAGCGATCCAGGCCTCGCGCCTCGCCTACACTGGTGGCCAGTGGCCGCCGAAAGGCATTGAGGTCCTCGATCCGTGGCACCTGCCGATCTACAACACAGTCATCCTGCTTTTGTCCGGCACGACGGTCACCTGGGCGCACCACGCGCTGCTGCACAACGACCGCAGGAGCCTGATCCAGGGACTGACGCTGACCGTTCTGCTCGGTGTCCTGTTCTCCGCCGTGCAGGCCTACGAATACGCCCATGCTCCGTTCGCCTTCAAGAACTCGATCTACGGCGCGACTTTCTTCATGGCCACTGGTTTCCATGGTTTCCACGTTTTCGTCGGTACCATCTTCCTGCTGGTCTGCCTGCTGCGCGCGATCCGCGGCGACTTCACGCCGAAGCAGCATTTCGGCTTCGAGGCGGCGGCCTGGTATTGGCACTTCGTCGACGTTGTCTGGCTGTTCCTGTTCTTCTGCATCTATGTTTGGGGCGGCTGGGGCGCGCCACTGGCTGCGGGCTGAGCCGCAGGTCACGGAACTGAAAAGGGCGGGTGCCACGGCACCCGCCCTTTTCGTTGTGCGCCCAGCATGGGCGCATTCTTGTGGGTGGAAGTCCCACCGTAAGTTGGTCACAGCGAGCGAAGAGAAGCGCAACTGCGCAAGGGCGACTGAGCGTGGGGAGGAAGCGTGGATCGAAACTGCGGGCCGATGAACAAGAACCGGATATGAGGCGGTGCCGACCAGGGCGAGCGGGCAACAAACCGCGAAGCTCTTGTGACCAAGGGGCGGTGGCGTAAATCCGGCGGTCGTGCAGTGAAGGAGTGCGCGCTTACCTGGGGAGATCTCGCCTTGCGCCTGAAAGGGTGACGGTGTCGAGCCGGAGCGATAAGCAGAGGCCGTAGTAGGGAGCGCTCTGGCGCGAACGAAGGGCCGAACGAAGAGAAGTCTTCGGCTTTTGTCGATGTGGAAGGCACTGCATCAGATGCCCGCGAATGCGGGGCGGTCCAGCGAACGGCAAGGTGAAGCCATGCTTGATCTGGGCAGCGATGAAGCCGACTGCCCGCGACAAGACAAACCGGATGCAGGGAAACCTCAACTCCTCGAACCGCCCGGTGCGGACCCGCATGCCGGGTGGTTGTCTAATCGCATCCGGTTAGTCAAGGTAGCCTGGCCATTCGCACTCATCCTCGTTGCGGAACACGCAACGCGACAGAATTGTTTGATATGATCGGCCCTCGGCGGCCATGTTCTTC
>Ga0123342_1009018_pt1 | contig 12186 bp, 4 predicted proteins | sample Turbeawhitnodule_FD_89960 | JGI IMG/M metagenome (GOLD analysis project Ga0123342, IMG submission 89960) | Root nodule microbial communities of legume samples collected from Mexico - Turtle bean Mexico white nodule | ecosystem: Host-associated > Plants > Roots > Nodule | place: Mexico: Nepantla... | reverse complement strand
TTCCAAAATTAAGGTCTTTGACTTTGGACGAGGCGGTCAATGTGCTACACAAAGCGTAGGTATCTAAGGGGACACCGTTGGTGTGCATGAAGGAGAAGGAGGCGAGAGCGAGAAAGGGGAAACATTTGCGACAGAAAACAGATATTATGGCGTTGAAATGTAATGGGTTGGTGGAGTTCATGCATTTGAAGAAGTTTTTGAGTAAGTGAAGGTTGGTGTTAGGGAGGCATGTTGCGTATGTGGCAATGAGTTGGGTGTGGAGATGATGGGAGAGGAAGATCATGCCTGTTCTGAGTAGCTGAGCATGGAGTTTCTTAATGGCTGAATCATCGGCACTTACACGAGATTGGTGCAGGAGCTCGAATATGTTCGACTTAGACATGTAATAAGAAAATGAAAATGGAATCAAACACAATCGTTCTTGATAATGTTGAAGCTAGCTACAAACACAAGACTCGGGGTGCATAAATGCCATTACTCAATCATCCTTTCCCTGAAATTGAAAATCATTGTCCATTGTACCTTTGAGAGCAAGAGAGAATCCGTGAAAAGCAAATCGAGAGAGAAAATAGGACAGAAAAACAAAAGAAGATGGAGAAATTAGATATCATGCACGAATTATTACAAAATTCAAGACTAACTAGTCCACTCTTGAATTATATAGAACACATACATAATGGAATAACTGTGTTGAGTGCCAAACACATTCTTCGCCGATCGAATCTGTTTACAAATCAGGCAGCTGCAACATCAGTAGATGTGCCTAAAGGCTACTTTGTTGTGTATGTAGGAGAGGTGAAAAGAAGAGATTTGTGATACCAGTGTCATTGTTGAATCAACCCTCATTTCAGCAACTGTTAAGTATAGCAGAGGAAGAATTTGGATTCACTCATCCAATGGGTGGTCTTTCTATTCCATGAACACGGGACATTTTTTTTAACATCACCTCTGGCTTACATAGGCTATGACATGATGCAGCCAAACTAAACATCAAGATACTTTTTGCTGCATACTTTTTTTCCTTTCAACGTGGCATCAAGAAAAAGTTCACCCTTGCAGAAAGGTTTACTGTGTAATTGGATTTTCAGGTTATCTTTCAAGTGTATCATAGGCAAATAACATTATAAACTGATGAAAAACATTACTATATTCCATTTTGCTTTCCCCTCTTTCTTTTCGTTCTTTCTGTGAATTTAAAGCCAAACTTTCACTACTCATAATTATCTAGGTCAAATTTGGAACTGGAAGTAACTCCGGTAGCTTGAGTAGGTTTAACTACAGCTTATAGAATTGTCTTGCGTTAAATAAGCTAAGATTATCCAACTTCAAAAAATATTGAAGAAGAGCTATTTTACTGAGTTATACGAGATGTGAAGTGAAAAATATGATTTTACTTTTTCTTTTTTTTTATCAACAATAACAAATAAAATTACAAATGCTTGCAAACAAATTTACACCAAATGTGCATATGACAACTATATTAAAATATAGCACAAAAATACAGATAAAGCGTAAAGTATTACAGATATACCAAGGTGGATGTACTCAGCCAACAAAGATACATATAAGACATCTAATAAATCGTTTTACTTGAATCATTCAACCAAAACACTACTGAAGTATAGTAGAGGTTGAATATATGAGGCGTACGTCTAAAGCCTAATTAACGACTAAGTTTAATCACCTTCGATTAAGTGTAAAAATTATTTCTATTCTATTTTTCTTCTTCTTTTAGTTCAAGTTTATCATAGATTAAACCAGCGCATCCAGGTCATTCCAATTTCAAATTTTTAAATCCAGAAAGAGTAAAAATTGAAAGTAAATTTAAATCATACTTACCTTTCACAGATTACAGAAGACTGCATCGAGACGACCACACCACCGCAATCCCTTCAATCTAACTGCAACCCCTTCAATGACCCTTAAATCCAACTGCAATTCCACAATAACCCTTAACCCAAAATCAAATTTCAAAAACCCAAATTAAAACAACGACACATTTTAGGAAATACCAATGTAGCTTCGCATGACTGCACGGCGCGAAGATGGAGCTGACGAGGAGCTGCAGAGGAGCTCACAATAATGAGGACGAAGTTGTTTGAATATACATTATATATATATATATATATATATATATATATATAATTTTAAAAATACAGATCCACTTTTTTATATTTATATTACTGTTTTGTGTCAAAGTCAACTTAATAATACTGTTATTCTTAAAGATGATGATACTTATTTATTTTTTACACAATAAAGCCATATAAATGAATGTAAGTTATTTTAAAATGAAAAAAAAATATTTAATTTAATATTGTTATATAAATATTAAAATAATATGAAATAAAACACTTTCGTATTTGTATATTAATTTATACAATATATAAATTACATACGTATTAAATATTATTAAATTATAATATTTATACGTTAAATGAAATTACAATGTATAAATTATGTATATATTAAATAAAATTATAAAGGTATTTACATCTACATATTAAATAAAACTACGATATATAAAAAATAATATATGAATTATAAATTGAATTTAAAATAGCGAAATGTATTAACTTTGTATTATATTTAATTCGAAATCTTATCCGTTTATTTGCAAATACAAAATTCTTACACTAACTTTTTAATATTTTCATCTTCTAATAAGTATGTAGAAAAACTATAATTAGCGTTTGAGTATCATTTTCATCAAAATATAATTTTCAAAAGATAAATTCAATATATACAAAGGATGCGGTGGGGATGCAGAATCCAATTACCCACTGATTGAGCTTTGTAATTCATGGGCTGGACTTCAGAACCAGTCTTTATATTTTATGGCCCATGCTATTCTAATCCTCATTTTGCTCTTCATATTTCCTTTCCTTTGTTTTGTTTTGGGTTTTTTTTTTCCTATATTCTAAGGATACCTCTCTTTTCTCCCACCTTCATATAATTTTTCGTCTCCCAATTTTACGTGGAACTCTTAATAAATATAATTTGTCTTAAATATTTAAGGTAGAAGACCTCTTTTATATTAGTGTTAGTTTATATGTGTATGTAACTATAGCTTTCCACACTATTGCAATGCATAGAAACATCTTAGTCAATCAATAAATAAATTTATTAAAAAGGTAATTTTGCTTTTTCTCCTACACCTGATGTAAAAACAAATAATACAAAATATTTCACTCCTTTTCTTCTAAACTTTTATTAAATGAAACTCATATTTTATTTTTAAATAAGACACTTATCTTAGTTATACTTTAAATAACACTTGTAGATTTTTGTTTTATTTAAGTTTATGCTTATATTAAAATTACATGTAAATATAGCAATAAGGTATTAGATTTTTTTCATATATTTTACAAACATATTTATTTCAATATTAAAAATGTTTTCATAAAATTGCAATTTGTTATACTTTTATACGATAAGTTATACTCAGAAGGCTTTTTTTATATAATAATTAAAACTATATGATTTTTATAAAATATCATATTTTTATATGGTTTTGTTCAAATTTGTTTCGATTTTGAGAAAATTTTCACATTGACCACATACAGTATGAATATGAATACTTTTTTGTTTTCTTATATTGAATGTGAGGACAAATATGAATATGTATGTATACATCTGTCTATTTTGTCTCCATATTAATATTCACCCTTTAATTTTATATTCATTTTTATTTTAAATTACTAAAATATATTTAATTTATTAGATAATCTAAATAATTTATATTTACTTCTATTTTATCTTAATTTTTATTATTATTTTTTTAATTTTTTTTTTAAAATTATTTAATTAATATTTAGAATAGTAATAGGATAGGTACAAACTGGGTATACCCGTTCTTTGGTGATGAAAAATAAAAAATCATATCTATTAAGTGTGGTGATAAAAATAAACTTTTACTTGAAAAATACAGATCTCTTCGGTTGTCAGTTTTATTGTCTAAAGATATTAAAATGTGAGAATTATTTCGCAAGAACTTAAAAGAGAGGTAAATGATTTTTCTTCTGAATAATAATACATGTAAGAATTTTTTGAAGGAAGTAAAACAGAATAATTAGAAGCTATAATTTAATAAAGATATAAACAGATTAAACATAAGCTTAATTATCATAAAAATATTTAAAAATAGCATATCGTAAAAAACATCGTGGGTGGAGAGGACTTCATGTGGACTAATTTAAACATATTGAACTAATAATTGAAGTATTTGATAAAAAATTTACATTTTATTATTTATTATTCATAAATCTCCTATGTCATTTTTAATACATGAATTAGTCTTGTAAATATAGTCCAAAACACTTGAAGAAGTAGATTTCTAAATAAATCTAAACAGGTGAGGTAAAATCACTTTACATGATATTCTTGTATAAAAGTCACCTGACAAAATAAAATTTAAAGTGTCAAATACAAACTTTTAGAAAATGAATTTTTGAAGAAAATATTTAATTTCCAAAATACGTAAGTCATAATGTGAAATATATATTCTAAATTATATTTTTAGAGTTTTTGAAATGTTAAATATAAAATACATATTTTCATGATTTGAATAAAGTGTTCTGAAAATCAAATAATATGTTTCTAACTACAAGCTTTTGAAGTATATAAATATGTTTCTAACTACAATTTTTGAAGTATATATTTTATATTTTTAGATTGTGTAATCTAAATTAAAATTATATAAAATATTTTGAATTAGGTATTCAATTACAATGTTTTGAATAAGATATTCTAGAATAGTGTTGGAAACATATATTTCATAAAGCTTGACCTGAAAGGTTTCCATAATTGAAAATCTGAAAACTAATATCATTATTCCATAATGTTTTATGCGGAAATCAAAATTCATGTTCCAACTTATCCAATCTGAAATGGTTACTTTTTTTTTTTTTATAAATGCTTTCAAATTGTTTGTTCCAAGAAAATTAATTTTTGAATGGAATAATCTCGAAACTTTGTCCAACAAACAGTAAAATAAGTAAAAATTTAATTGAAGTTGTCCATTCATACCTATTGTGATTAGTGGATGCTAACCAACTTGAAACCAAAAGTAATGTTCGTTAAAATTTGTAATCTTATGCAGTACAAATTTTCAATGTAGTAAAAAAACACATACCCATAAACAAGAAAAGTGAAGAAGGAGGAAATATAATTAAGAAAAAAATCATTTTAAAATTATAAAGCTGCAGGTAGTAATTATGGGGTATAGAAAGCAAAAACCATTGGGAAGACGTACATAGTTGTATTTGAAATCGCTTCGTGTTACTATTCCCAGCCCATTGATTCTGATATATGGTATGATATATATAAACAGGTATTGCTAATTATTGTGTTTAGCATGTGAATAATAAATAAATAAAAGAAATTGAATATGCCTAAGTTAACTTTCTTTTCAAGAAATTATATAAAAGAGTTTTTACTAGTTTATATAATAAGCTTTATAAAATCATAAGATAAGTTAATTTCCAATTGTTCTTTATAAATTTTTATTGAAAAGTTTGTTCAAACAAATTTAAAATAAGATATTTTTGTAGAAATTGTAAGCAAGTATATTAAAATTTATAAAAAATATTTTTATATGTTTTAATAAAAAATTATATTGTCTACTTTTAACTTTATAATCTTAAAATATGTTAATAACTAGGATAGGCTTGAAAACATGTTCTAATACCATATTACAAAGTGGACTTTAAGTCTAACTCACCTCCATAAAACCAGCTCATAAGATTGAGAATTACATCCACTTATATACAATAAAATGTTCTTATCTCTACTCGATGTGGGATCTCCATCAAAATACTAATTAGTTTTTCATATTATATACGTCCTCCTAAAATTTGTTCAGTTGTCAGTCATTATAAATCTTAAACAATCATAAAATAATTATTAGTAGTGTATAAATTTTTGCAGCGAAGATAAATCTTAAATAGTAATAGTAATAATAAAATATAAATGTTGTGAAAAAACAATAAATATAAATGTATAAATAATTATTAGTTTCCCGTTATGAAAAAAATCATAGTAACAGAAATTAACAATAAAGATTATAATAAAAATATTACTGAAACTTAATTTAAATAATTGTTTCTATTATATAATAAGTTGTTAATCAATGAGAAATGAATCTTAAGCAAATTCAATTTTATAAAATAAGATTTATACCATTAAAATATTATAAAATATTTTTTTTTCTCCTTATGATATTTCTAACACCAATTCATTATAACTTTTTAAAATCACATGAATATATTATGATAAACATGTAACAAATAAAAATATACATTAGCATAATAGATGGGTAGACATTAAAATAATTTTAATATTGAAATAATATTCCTTGAAAAACGAGGTATAATACAGTGACAGAGGAGTGTCCCTTCTGTCCCTTATATCGAAAAATTTATGGACCTTTGAAGAAGAAATGTTTGCATGTTATATTTGAGAATAATTTTCCAGAATAATATTTAAAAAAAAAATGAATTATCCAAATGTAATCCTTCCCATTTTATTTTTTAGAATAGACCATTAACCTTAGTAGAGACAAATTTGGTTTCTTGAAGATCGAATTCCGAACTACATTTTGCCTTTTTAGTTTAAAAATTTCACCTAGAATTTGACGGAATTTTTAGGAGAAATTTAGTTTTTTTTTTTTTTAATTTTCACGTGAAGGAAGGGAGTAGAAGAAGGATTGTCCAATGCAGGTCGAAACTCGGTTTTTTAGGATTGAATTTTGACATTAGTTTCTGTTTATGTTGTTGATGTCCAACTAAACCCAATAATTTAAAAAAAAATGAAGAAGATAAAACAAAAATCTTATTTCTTTATACTTTATTATATATATATTATATATATTTTTATTGTTTTCAATTGTGTAAACAAAAATAGGATTGGCACAGGGAAGTGGCCACCAACATTAAAATTTAGCATGCATTGATTCTAGTAAATGCTGACCAAATATTATTAAATATATCATATATGAGTATTTAGGTGCAGTCTCTTACAACAACTAGTCTATAAACTATTTCACTAATATATTAACTAGTTGGACCATGTAAAGAGAAACTATAAAAACCGCACCATTCACAAGAGACCACAACACAGACATAACATTATCTCTATCTTCAAACAAAGGGATTTAGATTTTCTTTTCTCCACTAATCTTGCTGTATTCCATTGTCTCTTTATTTGTGAAATGACAACTGTGACGTGCCAAATGAAATCGGTAACCAAAATACTAAAATATCAATATTTCTTCTACCTTAGCGGTTGTCATGGACGTATATGATAACTCTCTTCTCCTCCTGCAAACGACTTCTCTTCTTTCATTAATCCATTTTCATTTCAATTTTACTTTGTGTTTTCTGTTATGTTTTGTGTTTGGTCCAATATATAGAAGGTATGACATGAAGTTATCATACAAGATGTTTCCTTAAATGAAGAGAATGCGGACTCCATCACATGCGGCACACTATTAATTATATTAGGAAGAAATTTGTAGGTATGGAATGTAAAATTGTCTATTTCTGAGGAAAAGGATTTAGATTTTCTTTTCCCCACCAATTTCGCTGTTCTTCCTTCTCTTTTTCTGTGCTACACTCGTCATAAAGATGATGGTGATAAAATAATTCTCAAGAATTGGGCAAGGACTTATTTACATACAGTAATAAAGGAGTCATTGGTGTCATTAGTTGTGGTAATGGTTATGAAGATAAGACAGAGGTGTAAGAGGTATTAATTTAGAACAATGACATGATGAGGAAATTTTGTTCCATTATACAATTCTTTATTAATGATATAAAAAAAATATTTTTGTTAATTTATGTAAAATTTGAAATTTGAAATTTAGAAAGAAAATTATATAGTGGAACAAAGATTGTACAGTGAAGCAAGTTTTCATTCTATCATTTTCATTAATTTAAGGTGGGGTTCGTATTACAATCTACAATGTTATTATTAGAGTAATAATTTGCCTCAACAAAGTGTTACATAATAGATATCTACGCTATTTTGTTCTCGCAAAAGAATTTCTTCTGACAGTTGTATAAGTAAAAGGTTTATTATTAATTTGACCAGGAATGTCCATGGAAGGTTTTTAGTACCATTATTTCAGTTCATTGACATTTTCCAGAAACTGAAGAATAGTTGAATTTTAGGCCACATGGACGCGACTTTTGAGAATGTATTAGTTATATAATATAGACGGTAGTGGAAGGCCAATAAAGGGTCTATTAATGTCAATGTTTTCAAAGATAATAACGGTAGGTCCATTAATTACATGAACTTTCACAGGAAACAAACAGATTTCAACCTCCAAGTATTACTTACTATGCAAGGTTGTTGTGATTAAAACTTGTATTTTTTTCCACTACGAATCACAACATTAATTATTGTCAAATTTAGCTATTATTTTGGAATATATTTCTGCAGTAAATCTGGCAAATTAACCCTATAACATACTCAATGCAAAACTGAGATTGAAGAAACGCCTTGCGGGAGATTGTAGTAGGCGTTGTAACCTTAATCCAATTGGTGCAAAAAAGAGCCTGTGTAGAGGATTAAAGCGCTTGCACTTTGGATCAAAAAGGAGCTGCAATATCAACACTGTAAGGAAACCAGAATGAACAGAAAATGGGTCTTGATGAACCCTAAGTCTAAAGGTGCATAAGAAGAAGATAAGTTGTTAAACAGAAACGAAGGTAAGGTAAAAATGTTATTTACTTCAGTAAATGTCATGTAATTACAGGGGTACACTTATAGAAAAAGGGGGCCTGGGCCAAAGACATGGGCCAGGAAAATAAACTAATCCTAACAACCCAAACCAAAATAACTACCTACCTACTTTATCACCCCTCCTAAAGCTGGGAGTAATATTTTTCATTCCCAGCTTGGATTTAGGTTGAGTAAACAGAGCTGGTGCAAGAGGTTTTGTGAATACGTCGGCTATTTGTAGAGAAGATGAAATTGGAAGGAGTTTGAGGAGCCCAGTAGTGACCTTTTCTCTGGCAATATGACAGTCGATTTCAATGTGCTTGGTACGCTCATGAAAGACTGGATTGGAAGCGATTTGGATAGCAGATTGGTTGTCACAAAAGAGAGTCGCTGGTTGAGTGTATGGAATTCCAAGATCTTGAAGAAGAAAGGTAAGCCATTGTAACTCACAGGTGGTAGTGGCAAGAGCCCTGTACTCAGCCTCGGACGAGCTCTTGGAGATAGTCTGTTGTTTCTTCGATTTCCACGAAATGAGAGACTCTCCCAGAAAAATGGAGAAGCCAGTTACGGATTTTTTGGTGTCAGGACAGGTAGCCCAGTCCGAATCACTGTAGGCATGTAGATGTATGGGGCTGTTGCGGTGAAGGAAGATACAAGAACCCGGATTGCCTTTGAGGTAGCGGAGAACACGAAAACAGCTTGTTGATGAGCTTTAGTTGGAGATGAAAGAAACTGGTTGAGGTTGTTTACATTGAAAGTGATGTCTGGTCTTGTGTTGGTAAGATAAATAAGTCTGCCAATCAGACGACGATATGTGGAAGAGTCTTTCTCATAAAGGAGAGTGCCTTCGGAAGATTGCAGTCGAGAGGAGTGGATCATTGAAGTAGGCACTAGAGCAGAATCTAACATTCCTGTCTCATGGAGAAGATCAGAACATACTTTCGTTGGCTGAGATGTAAACCACTGTTGTTTCGAGCAACCTCAAGTCCTAGGAAGTACGTGAGATCTCCAAGGTTCTTGATCTTGAATTGTTGATGTAGTGTGGTAGTAATGTGATTGATTTCCTCGATATTGTTTCCAGTAAGTACAAGATCATCAACATAGACAACGATAGCAGTTAGTTTGTTTGTATCTCGCTTCAAAAAAAGGGAATGATCGGCAGAGGATAAGATATAGTTATGAGAAATGATAAAAGAGGATAACTTAGCATACCACTGTCTTCCAGCTTGGCGAAGTCCATAAAGAGATCGCTGAAGTTTGCAAACATGTTGAGATGTAGGGACAGACAAGCCAGGAGGTGGTTGCATATAAACTTCTTCGTGTAGATCGCCATGTAAAAAGGCGTTGTTGACATCTAGTTGCTTTAAGTACCAGTCATTAGCAGTGGCAACCGCAAGCAAGAGTCGTAAGGTAGTGAGCTTGGCGACAGGAGCGAATGTATCGAGAAAATCAAGACCTTCGAGTTGCGTGTAACCCTTGGCCACTAAGCGTGCCTTGTAGCGATCAAGAGTGCCATCAGATTTGTGTTTGATTTTGTAGACCCATCTACAACCTATTGCTTTTTTCCCTTCGGGAAGAGGAATGAGCTGCCAGGTATGATTGGTAGTAAGAGCATCAAGTTCTTCTTGCATCGCTCGCTGCCAACAGTCGTGCTTGGAGGCCTCATTATAATTGTGAGGCTCCGTGTGTGAGGATATAGAAAGAATAGTGTTTTTAAAAGCAGATGATAAAGCTGAGTAAGAAAGAAACTTGTGAATAGGGTATTTGGAACTTACATTGCTTGCACTTGGTATTTGAGTGTGGAAGTCCTCTAAGTACGTGGGTGGTCTTCGTGGTCTATTGGACCGTCGAGGTGGTGTTCCAGGTATGGTTGGAATCAGAGAATTATCCTCATGTGGAGTTGTATCCTCATGTGGAGTAGTATCTTCATGTGGAGCAGTATCCTCACGTAAAACAGTATCCTCAGATGAAGTATTTTCATATTCAAAAATAAGATCACAATTTGTATCATAATTCGAAGGTATAGGTAAAGACAAATTGTTGGGACTGTCATTTTTATCATTTTTCGACATATATGGAAAATGATTTTCGTAAAAGACTATGTGCCTTGAGATCTCAATACGATGATATTTTAGATTTAAGAAAATGTATCCCTTTGTATGAGCTGGAAATCCAAGAAAAATGCCATGCACAGATATATCATCTAACTTTTTTCTATGTGCAGTAAGTGTGCTAGAATAACAGAGGCATCCAAAAACACATAAATTAGATATATCACAGGGTTTATCATGTAGTTTCTCATATGGAGCAATGTTTTGCAACAATGGAGTGGGAGTACAGTTAATAAGATAAGTAGCATGTTGAACAGCAAAATCCCAAAAAAGAGAAGGTAAATTAGCTTGAAAGATTAAAGCACGAGTGATATTTAAAAGGTGTTGATGCTTGCGCTCAACAATGCCATTTTGTTCAGGTGTTTCAATGCATGTTGTTTGATGAATAATTCCTTTGGAGGAAAAGAAATCTTTCATAGAAAATTCAGGGCCATTGTCCGTACGAATGATTTTAGTAGTAGTATGAAAATGATTTTCAATGTAGGCAGTAAAACTAACAATCTTTTGTCTAACTTCGGATTTTGCACGTAAGAGGAAAAATCCAAGTATAACGAGAAAAGTCATCTACAACAGTCAAAAAATATCTGAAACCTTGCATAGAATTTATAGAACAAGGACCCCAAATGTCCATGTGTATAAGATAAAAAACAACTGCAGTTTTCGAAGTGCTTAAAGTAAAAGGAAGTTTCTTTTGTTTGGCACTATTGCAAATATCACACAAATGTATTTTTTCAGAAGAAATAAAAGGATATTGAGTTCTCAACACACGTAATCTTTCATCAGAAAGATGTCCCAGTCTATAGTGCCAAATTAAAGTCCTTAGAAATGTTATGAATAGAAGGAACAATGTTAAGTGTGGCAGAAAAAGGAAAAATGGCAGAATTAAACATGTACAAGCCAGCTTTGACACTAACTAAACCAATCTTCTCTTGAGTTATGTTGTCCTGTATAATACAGTGGGTAGAGAAAAAGATCAAATGGCAGTTCAAATGTAAACATAGTTTGGAAGTAGAAATCAAATTGAAAGAAAATTGAGGTACATACAAAACATCTTTAAGAAAGAATTTTTTATTGAAAGTGACAGTTCCAGAATATTCAGCATACACATGATTTCCATTGGGTAGGTTAATGAGAATAGGTTTAATTTTCCTATAAGCAGTAAAAGCTGATAAAACAGTGCATACATGATCTGTTGCTCTAGAGTCAAGAATCCAGAAATTTTCATTTTTAATTGCAGAATTTAAAATGGTATTACCCGTTGAAGATTGCTCAAAAGCTTTGTGATTTGGATCTGCAGAGAAGGATCCCACTTGATTTATTTGGGCAGCAGCACTGTTGCCATTTTGTT
>Ga0123342_1009017_pt1 | contig 12190 bp, 11 predicted proteins | sample Turbeawhitnodule_FD_89960 | JGI IMG/M metagenome (GOLD analysis project Ga0123342, IMG submission 89960) | Root nodule microbial communities of legume samples collected from Mexico - Turtle bean Mexico white nodule | ecosystem: Host-associated > Plants > Roots > Nodule | place: Mexico: Nepantla... | reverse complement strand
TATTTATTTAAAATATATATATATATATATATATATATATATATATAAATTTAAATCTAAATGGAAAAATAAATAAAAGAATTACAAATATATAAGAAATAATCATTAGCATATGTTAATAAATAAAAAAAATAAACATACTAAATTAATATATATATAATACATGAACATAAATAATACACATAAATAAATAATTCAAGTCTAACAAACTGACAAACTTTTTGAAGAAAGTAAGTAACAATGAACAATTGTGTACAAAAGGACTCATCCTAAAAGTTGAATAACCCGAATTTCATTATTTGTTATGTTAACCTCTGCTTCAAAAACAATCCTATTATCTTCTTTGAAGTCATTTAACATAAAATTATTTCATCTCGCTACAAGTTTTGTTGATTTATTTGACATATTTTCTTTCACATTTCTGTATAAAAATATAATTTATATAATTATATATATATATATATATATATATATATTTAATAAGAAAATAAAAATAAGGTTATCATGCAAATATTAATATATAAGAAATAAACATGATCATATACAAATAAGTAATTTTAGAAATTTTATTTCTTTAAAATTATTATTTAAGTAAGAAATAAAATAATTTAGGATTTGTATTTATTGAGGATTTTAGAAAACATAGAAATTTATTAATTTTAGATTTTTATCTAAGAATGAAATTAAAAAAATTAGGATATGGATTTATTTAGAATTTTGATTAATTTAGAAATTTTATTGATTTTTTATTTTTTCTAAGAATTAAATTAACAAATATTTTTGGATTTTTTTTTATTTAGGATTTTGAAAAACTTAAATTTTTTTATTTATTTTATATTTTTATTTAGGTAGAAAATAAAAAAATTTCTGATTTTGTATTTATTTAGGATTTTTAAAAAACTTTTGAAATTTTATTTAAGTATGACATAAAATAAGTTATGATTTATGTTTATTTAGGATTTTAGATATTTTATTTCAAATTTTTATTTAAGTAAGGCATTAAATAATTTATAATTATTATTTATTAATATTTTGAATAATTAAGAATTTTATTTATTTCAGATATTTTATTTAAGTATGACATTAAATAATTTAGGATTTTATTTGTTTAAAATTGTAAATAATTTAGAAATTTTATTAATTGTAAATTTTTATTTAAGTATGACATTCAATAATTTAGGATTTGTATTTATTATATATATAAATATAAATATAAATGACAAAATAAATAAAAAGTTTACAAATATACAATAAATAATCATTAGAATATGTGAATAAATAAAAAAATTAAACATACTAAATTAATATAAACAATGCATGAACATAAATAATACACATAAATAAATAATTAAAGTATAAAAAACTAACAAAAATTACGAGGAAAGTAAGTAACACTAAACAATTATGTAAAAAAGGACATATCCTAGAAGTCGAATAACCCGAATTTCATTATTTGGTATTTTAATCTCTGCTCCAAAAACAATCATATTGTCTTCTTTAAAGTCATTTAACATAAAATTATTTCATCCCGCTCCAGGTTTTGTTGATTTATTTGATGCATCTTCTTTCACTTTTTTGTGTCAAAATATAATTTATATAATTATATAATTATATATATATATAAATTTAAATATGAAAATAATAAAATAAAAATAAAATTACAATTCAAAGATTAATATATAAGAAATAAACATCAGCATATACAAATAAATAATTTTTGAAATTTTATTTCTTTGAGATTATTATTTAAGTAGGAGATGAAATAATTTAGGATTTGTATTTATTTAGAATTTTAGAAAGTGTAAAAATTTATAGATTTTTATCTAAGAATGAAATTAAATAATTTAGGATATGAATTTTTAGAATATTGAGTAATTTAGAAATTTTATTGATTTTCGATTTTTATCTACGAATGATATTCCAAATCTTTGGATTTTTATTTATTTAGGATTATGAAAACCTTAAATATTTTATTTATTTTATATTTTTATTTAAGTAGGAAATAAAATAATTTCTGATTTTGTATTTATTAAGATTTTTTAAAAACTTTTGAAATTTTCTTTATGTATGACATAAAATAAGTTATGATTTGTGTTTATTTAGGATTTTAGATATTTTAGAAATTTTATTTATTTTAAATTTTCATTTAAGTAGGACATTTAAGAATTTAAAATTTTTATAAATTAATATTTGAAATAATTTAAGAATTTTAGATATTTTATTTAAGTAGGACATTAAATAATTTAGTATTTGTATGTGTTTAAAATTTTAAATAATTTATAAATTTTAATTAGTGAAATTTTTTATTTAAGTATGATATTTAATAATTTAGGATTTGTATTTATTTATAATTTTAAATAATTTAGGAATTCTATTTATTGTAAATTTTTATTTAAGTATGACATTCAATAATTTAGGGTTTGTATTTATTTCTAATTTTAAATAATTTAGGTATTTTATTTATTTCATTTTTATTTAAGTACTAAATTTATTAATTTAAGATTTGTATTTGTTTAGTATTTTAAATAATTGAGGAACTTTTTTATTTTATTTTTTATTTAAGTATTACATTAAATTATTTAGGATTTGTATTTATTTAGGATTTTTAATAATTTAGGAATTTAATTTATTTTAAAATTTTATTTGTGTAAAATATTAAATCATTTAGATTTTGAATTTATTTAGGATTTTGAAAGCTTTAGAAATATTATTTATTTTAGATTACTATTTAAGTAGGAAATAAAATTATTTAGGATTTGTATTTATTTAGAACTTTGAAAAACATAGAAATTTAATTAATTTAGATTTTTATTTAAGAATCACATAAATAATTTAGGAATTATATTGATTTTATTTTTTTTATTTAAGAATGACATTACATATTTTTTTACTTATATTTATTTATGATTTTGAAAAACTATAAACTTCACTTATTTTAGATTTTTATTTAAGTTGGAAATAAAATAATTTAAGATATGGTGATTATTTAGGATTTTTGAAAAACTTAGAAAAAATTATTTATTTTGAGATTTTTATTTAAGAAGGACATTAAATTATTTAGAATATGTATTTATTTAGAATTTTTAAAAATTTAGTAACTTTATTAATCTTCGATTTTTATTTAAGAATGCCATTAAAATTGAGTGAATTTATATTTATTTAGGATTTTGAAAAACTTATAAATTTTATGAATAGTAAGAAAATATAAAGAGTGTATTGTTAGAGAAAGAAACTATTCTCATTTTGCAATTGAAAATAGTTTTACCATAAGCATGAATTTAGTTAAAAGATGTCCATAACAAAAAAGTACAGAAAAAATAATGTCTGATTTTTACAAATTATACAGAAAAAAACATGACTTAAGGTTCATGAAATAAAAAAATATTTTTAAATAAACAAAAGTACAGAAAAAATTACAAAAATTAAAGATCATGAAGAATAATTGATGTTTCATTAATACAAAATATACATAAAAACAAAAAATCTATCACTTAATGTTCATGAAAAAGAAAACATTTTTGAAAGAATCAAAACCTAAAATGGTCTAATACAATTTTGGGAAAATAAATACTTTAAGCATAAGAGTGTAGAAAAAGAAGATAAAACATAATCAATATTGAGTTTTGTAATTTTAAATGAATGAGAAACCATATTGAGTTCAAAAACGTATAAAAGCAAGCATTAACAATATAAGAAATCTTAACTTTTAAATCGTGCAAGCAAATTTGCTTTTCCATTCCAAAGAACATGATTTTACTTTAATCATTACCATTAATGAAATTGTTGTTTGACTTTAGAAAGAGAAACCTGCAGGGAAATATAGTTGTCAGGTTGTATACATAGGAGATTTGAACATACATATATCTGTAAACAATCACCTTAAACAATTGAAGGTCCAAGCAATGTGTCAAAAAGATTAAACATAACGTAAAACATTTTAAAAATTGATAGAATGATCTAAGAACCCTAGTATTCCAGAAAATGAGAACTTTTACGTAGGTTTGTTTTGTAGAATTGCAACAGGGTCTTTTTGTTTAACAAAAAAAGGAACCTTTGCATTGAAAATTTATGAAATAATACACAGATTGCAAAAATACAAACTTTACCTAATAAGATTGACTTTTCAAATTTAGAATCAATGACAAACCTTGATGACTACGAAAATGTATAAAAACAAACATTACCCATAGCAAAGATACAAATAGAAATAAGAAATGTCAGAAATTTAATTATAAACAATTGTCAGGTTGTATACAGAGAAGATTAACCATATAAAAAATCAAAACTTTGAAACCTGCAAACAAATTTGCTTTTAGATTCAAAAAGAACATATTTCTACTTTAAGCATTGTCATTAATGAAATTCTTGATTGACTTTAGAAAGATGTAAACGGTAAGGAAATGTAATTGTCAGGTTTTATAAAGAAGACATTTGAATAGACATCTATCTATAAACAATCACAGTAAACAATTGAAGGTCCAAGCAATGTGTCAAAAGGATGAAACATAAAGTACAACATTTTAGAAATTCATAGCATGATCTAAAAACCATACTATGCAGAAAAATGGGAACTTTACTTAGGTTTGTTTTTGAAAATTGCAAAAGAGTCTTTCTGCTTAACAAAAAAAAGGAACCCTTGCTTGGAAATTTCTGAAATCTTACACATATTGTAAGAATACACAAATTGCATAACATAGAGAGAAAAGCAACATACAACACACTCTGAAAACGTATAAAACAATAGAATCCAAAATCGGGGAAATCTTACCACTTTCATTGAACAATGCATTCTTGCTTTCCCATGCATACAAAAGAAGAAGAAAATCTTACATTGGTGCTTGATATACGGTGGAATCAGTTTGAAAATATGAAAATCAATAGACAAACCTATGAAAGTAGTAGTGGCGTTGACAGATTAGTGAAAAACGTAAAGAAATCAAAGATGAGAAAATGTGAGATACAAAGCGCAATGAGCAACATTAATGACTTAAGGTAATCATGGAATAAAAACAAAGAAGCAAATGGAAGACTTGCGATAAAGGTATAAAATCATATCTAAGTTTACTGAAAGTAGAAACTGACCTGTGTCAGATCCACAATTTTTACAGAAAGTGTTTTCAACAGAATCCGAAAACTGTTAAATGTGTGACTTGAATACATGTAAAAATGCAAATTTTATTAACACTTTCTATGCAAAATGATCAAAGATGAAACATTTATTACCTTTCCGCTTCATGCTTAGATATGCAGTGGTTGTGGTTCCTAGGTTGACTATTGGCAAGACAAACGAAAAGAAAAATAAAGTTCTTATGGTGTGGACCATTAACATGAACAAAAAAAACCATAAAAGTAGAAAGAAAAAGCACAAAATCTGGCTTTCATGATAAGGCGCTGTATAAAAAAAACATAACAGAGTAAGGAGTTTACAACAATGGAGACAATGCAATAAAGAAATTTGTAAGAACACGTGGAAGTAAAAGCATTTTTGAACCGAGGTTTTTTATATGCTGGAAAAAGTATGAGTTGCCTTTAATGAAACACTGTTGAAGGACGTGAAAAAATGACAATGAATTGGCACTATGTGTAGACCTAATGGTCTTTTTGCTTTTTCGAGAAAGTTCCTCAATCAAACCAAACTTAATCTTATCATCATCTTCTTATTACTATTTTACGTTAAATAACATTACAATCTTTTCTATTTAAATTCATCTTCAAGGTTAATATTCTTATGTTCATAGTGACATTAAATATTTTAAATTTGTATTTATTTAAGATTTTGAATAATTTAACAATTTTATTTTCGTATGACATTAAATATTCATAGTTTCTTTTTTTAGCAATTTTGAATAATTTAAAATTTTAATTTATTCCGGATTTTTATCCAAGTAGTACATTAAATAATTTAGGTTTTATATTTATTTAGGATTTTTAAAATTTTAGAAATTTTATTTATTTTACCTTATTATTTAAGTATGAAATATAATAATTTAAGATTTTAAAAAACTTAGAAATTTTATTAATTTTAGGTTTTTGTTTAAGAATGAAATTACATAATTTAAGAATTTTTTTTAACTTTTAATTTCTTACTTAAGAATGACAGAAACTTTTTTTGGATTCATATTAACTTAGGATTTTGAAAAAGTAATACATTTTATTTATTTTAGTTTTTTTATTTAAGTAGGACATAAAATATTTTAAGATTTTTAAAAACATAGAAATTTTATTTATTTGAGATTTTATTTAAGTATAACATAAAATAACTTAGCATTTCCATTTATTTAGGATTTTGAATAATTTAGTAATTTTATTTATTTCACATTTTTATTTAAGTAGAACATTCAATAATTTAGGATTTGTATTTATTTAGAAGTTTGAATAATTTAGAAATTTTATTTATTGTAAAATTTTATTTAAGTAGGAGATTAAATAATTTAGATTTTTATTTATTTAATATTTTGAATAATTTATGAATTTCATTTATTCCAAATTTTTTTTTATGTATGATATTAAATACTTTAGGTATGTATTTATTTAGGATTTTGAATAAATTTGACATATAATTGGTTTTGAATTTTTATTTAAGTAGAACATTAAATAATTTAGATTTTGTATTTATTTTGGATTTTGAAAATTTGATTTCTTTTAGATTATTATTTAAGTAGGAAATAAAAGAATTTAGGATTTGTATTTGTTTAGGATTTTGGAAAACTTGAAAAATGTATTAATTTTATATTTTTATTCAAGAATAATATTAAATTAAATTATTTAGGATATGGATATATTTATAGTTTTGAATGATTTAATAAATTTTTTTATTTTAATTTTTTATTTAAAAATGATATTATAAATCTTTGGATTTTTATTTATTTAGAATTTTAAAAATCTTAGAAATTATTTTATTTAATAATTTCAGATTTGGTCTAAGAAAGGCAAAGTTTATTATTAGTCCTTCTAAGGTCCTTGATGATTAAGTGCAATAGAATTTAAGTTTAGATTGATAAAAATATATAAATACCTTTTTTAAATTAATTAATAATTTATTAACTTGTGTTAAGTTTATTTTTAATTATCAATATTATTTCATTTTATTCATTATTTTATCAATATTATAATTTATATTTTGTTCATAAAATTATATGGAATGAAAATCAAAGCCAATAAATTTGTTATTGCTTGAAAGTATTTATTTATACGGACTTGCTTACCTACAAATAGAAAAAATGTGTTTCTTTAAAAAATAGGATTATGGAGTTGGGCACAAGTAATTATACAAAATACGTAATAAAATAACAAAAAATCATTACATAAACCAATATGAAAAATTATTGAATACATGATTTCGAATTTTGCAAGTATTTAAAGTAGTGAGTTTCTCTTAAAAAACTTGAATTTGGAGTTAGGCACCTAAATTGATGCAAGTACTCCACCAATAAAATAAAATAACGTTACAATGGTATCTAAAATAAATGAACCATAAAGTATAAAGTATCAATACACATGACAATCCAAATTAGACACTCGAGTCATCAGAAATAATATAATACACATAATAAAGTATCAATCAACAATACACATCAAAAATCCAAATTGGACACTGAACTCAACAGAAATAATAATAATAATAATAATAATAATAATAATAATAATAATAATAATAATAATAATAATAATAATATTGGAATTGAAAATAAGTGTGCAGCAGAGGTCAAAAAAAAGAATATATGGATTAGAAAAATAATTAATGATCTTGAAATTGTAAATTTTGAAAATATGAAAGAATAATTAATAATAATAAAGAAAAATGAAAGCTAAAAATACACAAACACATTTACCTCTTAAACCTTTTCAAACTTGAATCAAAAGCACAAAATTGGATACATGCATATGAACAAATTGCAAAAAGTATGAGATGAACAAAAGAAAATGAAAGCGAAATATTTGCACAAATAAAGAAAATGCTAAATAATATTAATAATGGATATTTTATATAAATAAGGAAGGTAATTAATGATCTTGGAATTGTAAATTTTGAAAATTTAAATAATTAAATATTTGAATAATAATAATAATATTGAAATTGGAAATAAGTGTGCAGCAGAACTAAGAAAAAAAAGATATGAATCAGAAAGGTAATTAATGATTGAAATTGTAAATTTTGAAAATCTGAAAGAATAAATAATAATAATAAATAATAATAATAATAAATAATAATAATAATAAATAATAATAATAATAAATAATAATAATAAATAATAATAATAATAAATAATAATAATAATAAATAATAATACACAAACACAACCTTTTCAAACTTGAATAAAACACAAAATTGAATACCGCAGATGAACAAATTGAAAAAAGTATGAGATGAATAAAAGAAAACGAAAGCAAAATATTTGCACAAATAAAGAAATAAAGAAAAAAAGAAAACGAAACCCGGAAGAAAACCAAAAGCGAAGAAAACCATAGAAAACCTAATTTTTCCAACAAATGCAAAAGAAGATGAATAGATTGTGGTTCACATAGCAATTGAAAAAGAAACACAGCGAGCAAAAAAGAAAACCAAAAGCCAAAAAAACCATAAAAACCATAAGATCTTAATTTTTCCAGCAAATGCAAAAGAAGATGGTTCACATAACAATAAAAAACGAAACACATTACCGAGCAAAAAAGAACAAAAAAACGAAGAAAACCATAGAAACCATAAAATCCTAATTTTTCCAGCAAATGCAGAAGAAGATGGTTCACAAGCAGTAAAAGACGAAACACATTATCGAGCAAAAAAGAACACAAAAAACGAAGAAAATAGTTGAAAACCTAATTTTTCAAGCAAATGCAGAAGAAGATGAATAGGTTGCGGTTCATATAACAGTTGAAAACGAAACCAAACCCCAAACCCCAAACCCAAAACCCAAACCCCAACCCTAACCCCAACGAGCAAAAAAGAAAACCAAAAGCGAAGAAAAACATAGAAACCATAAAACTCTAATTTTTCCAGCAAATGCAGAAGAAGAAGAATACTTTAAGGTTCAAATAGAAATTGAAAACGACACCCAGAACCGAGAAAAAAAGAACACGAAATGTGATTGACATAGCTGTTGAAAACAAAAGCCAGCGAGCGAAAAAGAAAACCCAAAGGAAGAGAACCATAGAAACCATAAAAAGTGGAAACGCACACATCTTTAATAGACAACCATTAAAAACGTATACAACAGCAAAAAAAAAAACAATAATAAAAACAACCATGCGAAAAAAAAACTTCAACATTCACTTCAGATTGAAACATACGTGAAAACCCTAAGTTTAACAATATAAAGATGTCTTTGAGATGAAAAGATTGAAAAAAATTGGAAAAGCACAAATATTTTACAAACATCCATTAAGAACGTATAATTTTGTGACGAAAGCATATCAAAGCAATGTTACGAAACCCAACACCAACCAAAGAAGAAAAGGAATAAACTTTTGTAAAAAACAAATAACAGAAGGAAGAACAAAAAGAACATACCTTTTTTAAACCTTTTCAAACTTGGAGAACCAGTCTAAAACCTAAACAGAGAGAAAAAAAAAAAAAGAACAAGCAGTAAAAAAAACAGAGAGAAGATTACGGCAGCCATAAGGAAAACGAAAAAAAATTAAGAAGAGAAAGAAAATAGCCGCAGCCAACGCAAACCTCGGAAAATCTAGGAAACCCTAATTTTTGCACTAATGAAAACATCAATAATGAAAACACCCATTCGGACAAAAGAAGAAAAATATTTCACCTAGATGCTTGAACATACAAAAGATTCCAGTTCGCCAAACATGAATATGAAGGAAAATCTATTCCAATATCGGTTGCTGCACAGACAAAAGAAAACCCAAATCAAATGAAATAGGGTGAAATGTGAGAAAAAGCATAGAGCAAACCAAGAGAAGAAAAAACTCAAGAAATGAAAATGAATGAGAGAAATCAAAAGGCAAGGAAATAAAAGAAAGAGAAAGGCGGAATAGAAGAGAGAGAAACTGTGAATGAAAGTAAATGAGAGAGAAATGTGAGTGATAATAAAATGAGAGAGAGAGGGAAATGTGAGTGATAATAAAATGAGAGTTTTATGACTTGTGTAAGTTCTACAACGTGCACTTGTCACCCCAGAATGAATTTGAGATTACTATTTTGAGTTAAAATTTGAAATTTGTTATTTTGATTTTTTTTAAGAGTTACCCTAAGAATGCCTTCTATTTATATTATAGATTATAGATTGATGATCTTGAATCCCACTTAAGAATAAAAGAAATATTGAACAACATACATAAAAAAAACCTACTATTATTTTATTACTTTAAGATTTTGAGTTGAAGGGAATATAATAGTTTGTTACTAATACCACAAATTATATAAAAACTTTCCTCAAAACTCCAATATTACTTTATTTGCTATAAAAAATAGAATAAAGAAAAATATATTATATTTTCAATTCTATTTCTTACTAAATTTACTTTTATTAACGATCAAATTATATTATTAATAATAATTTATACAAATACTTATATAAAAGAAAATTACTTTAATATTAGTTATTATTACTCATAGTTTTTATATTAAGTTTGGATAAAAATAATAATTTTTAATATAATTTTTAATCAAATTGAATTTTAATTACAACTTTTAATATTAATTAATATTAACATATTATTAATATTTTAAATTATATTAAGGTTTTAAATTTAATAATTTATATACAATTAAATTTTAGTTAATAATACTAATTATTAATAATGATTAAGTTTTTAAAATTTATTAGCAAAATAATATTTGTTAAACTTTGGGAAAAAAGAAACTTTGAGCTAAGATCATGTGATTATGATACACATGATGCTTTACATTGAGAGAAAAAATCAATACAATAAAAAAAGCTATTTGATATTCTTTAAAAAATTATAGAAATAAATAAAAGTTCTAATTATATATATAATACTATCTTATTTATGTAATTATGACAATATTTATTAATTAATAATAAACTTTTTAATATTTTATAATATCACTTTTTTCTCAAAATAATACTTTATTTAATAATATAAATTAATCCAGTCTAATCATTTATATAAATATTTTTAAATTAGTACTTTTTTTACAAAAAGGAAAATATATGTTTAAATTCCGACTACTAACGGGAAACCAAATGTTAGAAATTGAGCTTTTGGGCTGATTTATGATCTTAATATGGTACCCAAATAAATACCTGAATAAGATGTTTCTTATTGCACCTTCATATTTTTCTTTTTCATCCTTACAATTTTCGAAATACGAAAATCACCTTTGTCAATTTTATTTGAAAGGTAGCTTGAATGACTTTTTTTTTTTTTTATCAGCAAAGAATAAATAAAATTAAAGGGGATACTTTACGGGTATCCCAACCCATATACAGTAACCAGAAGTGGACTTCCTATATTATCCACAAGCGAAACTCTCCTTTATGGTTGGAGCAAAACAACCTTAAAGTGAGAAAACCCTACCCAAAAAATAACCAACATCGGCGACCACCGATTACACATGTGGTGAACGCCGCTTCACCGATCGACGATCATGTTGACCTATGGAGAACGCCGCTTCATCAACCGACGATCATGTTGATATTTTCATACCTACGGCGACCACCGACTACGCGCATGGAGATCGTCGTTTCGTCGACCGGCGACCATGTTGTCCTTGTATAACTTCAGCAACCTCCGACTACACACATATAGAGAACACCGCTTCTTCGATCGGCGATCATGTTGACAGAACGCCGCTTCATCAACCGGCGATCATGTTGACCTTTGCATACCTTCGGTGACCACCGACTGCGCACGCATGGAGATCGCCGACGATCATGTTGACCTTTACATTCGACGACCACCGACTACGTACGCATGGAGATCGTCGTTCCATCGACCGGCGATCATGTTAACCTTGTATATCTTCGACGACCACCAACTACACACATATAGGGAACGTCGTTTCATCGATCGGCGATCATGTTGACCTTTGCATACCTTCGTCAACCACCGACTACGCACGCATGGAGATCGCCGTTTCATGAATCGGCGATCTCCAAAACCTGCGAACAGGGATTCAACTGTCAGATAACTGCGGAGAGACAGTGATTGGGATTCAGGAGCCAATCTGAGAACGCATATGTGAAACCATTTGTCTTGTGTTTTAACC
>Ga0123342_1009016_pt1 | contig 12192 bp, 3 predicted proteins | sample Turbeawhitnodule_FD_89960 | JGI IMG/M metagenome (GOLD analysis project Ga0123342, IMG submission 89960) | Root nodule microbial communities of legume samples collected from Mexico - Turtle bean Mexico white nodule | ecosystem: Host-associated > Plants > Roots > Nodule | place: Mexico: Nepantla... | reverse complement strand
GTTTATCGAGATTCAATCTATATAATCCATCATAAAGAGTACCAGATCCAATAGACTTAAGTCTTGCCGCAATATTAGTCATTTCAATGACATGTTCGTGCATAGTACGAGAACCATCAAATTAAACATAACAAAATTCTTATCATTGTTAGTTTTTTCTGAATTTACTAAGTACAATATATATGTTTCCAAATACTCTTTTAGGGGACGTAGAATATTTGGATTGCGGTGGTTAGTGAAATTTGGAGTCATAGGAATAAGATTATTTTTAAAGGTGAAGTTTTGGATTAATATGAGATCTTTTCTTTGGTTCAATTGCAGGTTTGGTCTTGGTTCTCTTCTAAATTTCCCTCTAATCTGTCATTATTCACTTTTAGTTTGGTGACGAAGTTTGTTTTGACAGAGTTAGTATTTTGAGTAGTTGTCGGGAAGATGTTTTGTTGTTAGGTTGTCCTTATTCTTTGTATATGAGTTGGATCACCCTTGAAGTGATTCATTTGTATATATTGTTTAAAAAAATGTTCTCAAATAGTATAAATGAAAACAACTAAAATGAAGTACAAAAAGAAGAGTAAGAAAAGTACAAGGCAAAACATATGATCTTAACTCTTGTGAGAACAATTTTTCCAGAGACAAATATAAGCAAGACTATTTTAGATTGCTTCATATGGTAGATTACACATGAAAAATATCATATGAAGGAACCTAAAATAGTCTTATTTATTTTTGTTTCAAAAAAATGGTCTTAAATGAGCTTATAATTTCCCCTTATATTTTTCTTCCCTTTTTTGTACTGGATTCCATTTGTAGGTGACCCACCATCTCTGTTTCTTGCATGGATTATACTCTCTTTTAAATGATCATTTTGATTTTATATGCAATGACCCTTCTAATCTTGTTGGTTAACTTTGCATAATGTTCTTAACATGAAAAACGGAATAACATAAAAGGGGCGAAGTAGATTTTCATTTGACTTAGTATTTAAGAGGAACCCGTGTTTGTTTAAGATTCAACTAGGTCAACTGGTTATTATTTTTTTCTTCTTGTCTTCAAAATAATTAATTGTAGAAAAAATAGGTGCAATTGGTTTTCTGTTCCTATCATGGTTTCTGATGGATGATTTTCCATAATTAAATTTTTGTCACTGAATGCAATTAGGTTTTATTGAATAATTAATAGGTTATTATACAGCTATGCTCCAGTTTTCACATTACTTTCTCAAATTTTTGGATTGGTTGGGTCCTCTTATCATTACATCAATATGGGGTAGTTTTCTGTATTCTTTATAAAACTTCTTCCCAATGGTAACCTGGCATCGTACTATGGTTTGATATGATACGTACAAATTATTATATCCTGAACAAATTAATGATTGACATTTCATGTTCCATAATGCTAATGTTTACAAGAAAACAATCTTAGCACTTTTTCTTGTATAACTGACGTTGAATGTCACACTTAATGTTTGGGAGAGGACCATTTAGCCTTGAGAATATTCATACATTCTCCTCATACTACTTATTATGCCTGTAAATTACAAGATTCTTCATCAACTGCTTAGTGTCATAAACATAAAACATATGTATGTCATGAAAAAACATGTAGCTTTAGGAATTAATTTATAAGGAGCATGGTTTGTTATTCTAATATTTAATTTTAGAATTAGGTTTTAGATTTTTATTTAGCCTTTTGAGTTCTAAAGTCTGCAAAAGTTGGACAATTAAATTTCTATAGAAAATAATGATGAATTTTCTTGTTTGGTCCTTAATTATAATTAATCCGTTGTATTTAATTTAAATTAGAATTGTAAATTAAATATATGAGAATCAATAGCGTGAGAGCAAATTCAATTCATGATGTAATTAAAAATATATAACCAAATAAATTCAATTATTTTTATAGTAGTTATCGACTTTCTTTAGATTTATTCTAGTTGCTTAATAGTTTTTCTTATGTAACTTAATTCAATTTTAATTTACTAACTTCCATTGGTTTATTGATTCATAGTGATTTGTTGATTACATTTCTTTAAAAATAATTTTTTATTTCACTGGGGAAGATTGTTGGTAATAATATTATTGAAGGGTTGCATATGTAGTATTTTCAGCTTTTTCACATAATAATTATAATTTTGTTTTTTTAATACTAGAAAAACATAAATTATATATGATATATAATTATAACATCATTTTAAGCTATAATAAAACTCATTCTTTATTTTTCTATAAAGATAATTTTAGTAAATAAACAAAGTGACATGATTATATTATTATATGATGTTGATTATTTAAAATGATTTTTAAATTCATAAATACTCATTCATATTAACACAAGTAGGGGGAAAGCTGTGTGTAAATGAGGCTGCTAAAAATAAAACAAGAGAAAACAGAATAGAAGAAGTTAATTAAGATTGAATTGTAATTTCCTTGTGATTCCATTGAGTTTGATTTGGTTTATAAAAAACTCATAACTGTGTAAAATAGCAGTGGTTGGTCAAAAGGAATTAGGAGGAAAATACTCAACATCCTGGAAGGGAAACTCTTAACTCTTTATTGTTTCTATCTTCTGCAAAAATTAATTAAAGCTTAAATGATTTTAGAAGACAGCTTCTTCAAACTCTTTTTGTTCTCTGTAATATTCTGCAAGATAGTGCAAAGCTTCACATTCACAATCTGTACAGTTTTCTTGTTTTTTCTCAGGGGTGAAAAAGGAAATGTGGAGTGTGATACATCAGGTTTTTCATATTTTTTTAGACTAATTGCCTCTTAGAGTAAATTAACATAAGGACTAAGGTTAAAATTAAATCACACAAAAAAACTCTCGCAGGTATATTACAGTTTATATATGATGGATGTACGATGTTGAGATCATTCAGGACTAAATCTATGAAACGAGTAATGCACTTTATAAGAAATGCTATAATCATAGACTAAGTCAACTTTTGTATTATAGTTATTAGCCATTGATTTTGTAATGAACAACTTCTATTAAAGAATATGGATACAAGAGTTATAGAAGGATATTAATATTAATTGTGTCTTTTCTAATTTTTAGTTGTTTCTCTTTATAGAAGGTGAATGACCTTTATTTTGTCTTTGTCTATTATGATTCTATTATTTATTGATTGATTCTTTCTCTCTTTAGCTAGACCTGAAATGAGTGTATTGTTTGTATATATTCACACTTTTTTGTTTTGATTTCAATGGAATAATAGAAGAGATATTCATTCTCGTATATTTTCCCTTCTTTTTATTTTTTTTGTTTATCTATGTTCTATTTCATAATATGGTAAAATTTTTGATCCCTCACAAAATTTTTGTTCACCTTACCATGTTAATTCATAAGATAATCCATCTTTAAGTAGAGTTTGCTCTCTCGTTACACAACAAGAGAGACAAATTTTTGGTGATCAATCCAAGGCAATGATTGTTACTAGCAAAGGATTTTATAAAAACAATGTTATAACCTATGGCAGTGGTGGTGGATACAAAATAGGAAGCTATGAGAGAGGATACTTTCAAAATTTGCAATCATTGTGAAAAGACAAGACATACCATTGATACATGCTATAAAAAACATGGTTTTTCACCTCATTTCAAGTTTAAAAATCAGAACCTGACATCACATTTTCTGTGCAACAACTTTCTCAATTTCTTGATAAGCCTACAATTGTTCACTATACTACAACAATTAGAATTCTCAGATATATTAAAGGAGCTCTAAGTCTTGGTTTATTTTTCTCTTCCAACACATTTGGTCATCTCAAAGCCTTTTGTGATAGTGATTGGGGCACCTACAGTGATTCAAGACAGTCAGTGACTTATTTTAGTGTGTATCTTGGGAATTTTCTCATATCCTGTAAATCAAATAAGCAAGGAACAATATCAAAGAGTTATTGTGAAGCTGAATACAGGGCAATGACCACTATTACATGCGAAATTCAATGGCTAACTTATCTTTTTCAAGATTCCAAAGTTCCTTTTCAGCAACCATCTATTTATATGTCTTTTATTTTGTCTTTATATGTTATGATTCTAGTATTTATTGATTGATTCTTTCTCTCTTTAGCTAGACTTAGAATGAGTGTATTGCTTGTATATATTCAGACTATTTGTTTTGATTTCAATAGAATAATGGAAGAGATATTCATTCTCAAATATTTTTCCTTCCTTTTATTCTTTTTGTTCATCTTTGTTCTATTTTATAATAACTTCAAATCCTCTTTATTCTCTTCAAAGAAACACATTTTGGAACTGAATCCATGTCCAAAATACTCAATTCAAGTAGTTCCATCATTAAAATATTCGATTTGTTGATGAAGATGTTCAGTACTCAGACCACACTAGGGAAATATATAGAAACACTTATCAAAACATATTGAAATGTCATAACTGAATGTCTAACACTTTTACATTTAGCTATGTGATTTCTTACTCCTCAAAATCATCTTTTTTTTAAATGTCAAATCAATAGAACAATGTCTGGCACTTTACCAAGAAGATCAATAAAAAAATCAACTCCTTTGTCTTAGTATTTAAAGTTCCACAAACTTTTCTGCAAGACTCATTGCTCTACTCTTTTTGGACAAATTTGCCTTAACCATGTCAAATATTAAATCATGGTTTTATACCCAAAAATAGTTATCAAAAGTAGAAAAAAACCATTTCCTTTTGAGAATGCATCAAATGTAACTACATAGATACTCGCACAAAAAATACAACCTTACGAGATCTATATCTAATGCATTCACAATTTTGGTGTATGTATTGAAAATGTTATAATATATGTAGACAAATTCTTATTATTGTTGTTTTTTCCTAAATTCAATAACTTCAAGATATATGTTCTCAAAGGCTGTATACAATCTCATCTCTCACCTAAAAGACCTAAAAGTGTAAATGAAAACAGCTAAAAGCCAGTAAAAAAAAAGGTGAAAAAATTATAAGGGGATCTTTAAAGCAAAAAATATCATTTTAGCTTCTGTTAGAACAATTTTTTCAAAAATAAAAATAAGCAAGACAATCTTAGGTTGCTTCATATGGTAAATTAACTTGGAAACAACTCTAGTTCATATTACCATCACACAATTTGCTTGTTTGTGGTGATAGTATGAACCAAAACTATTTCCAGGTCCAATCCACCGTATAAAACAACCTAAAATAGTTTTTCTTACTTTTGTCTTTGAAAAAATTTTCTAGCAAAGCTAAAGGGATACTTTTTTATTTATAATTTCTTCTTACATTTTCCTCTTCTTTCTTACTAGTTTTTAGCTATTTTCATTTCCATTATTAGGTGATAGATGAGACATATACGGTCTTTTGGGAACATATATCATTTACTTACTGAATTCAGGAAAAACCAACAATGGTGCGAATTTGTCTTCATATATTTAACTTTTTCAAAGTGAGACTCTTGTCTTCCCTGAATAACTACTCAACTTTCAAACTTAATCCCTTCCTACAAGGTTCCTTTAGGTTAATTCCCTCTTCCACCCCACTGGTTTTCAAAATTCCTTATTTAACTAATACAACAAAATTTTTCCTCCATAATTCAACCCTCTCACACTTTTTATAAAAGACTTTATTAATTAGTTACCTAACACATCTAAATTAAACAAACACCAAATCACAAAGGAAAAAATGTAATCAAAGACATAATAATCATGTTAGCATAAATGTCCTTACATAAATGTGAATGATTTTTCTTTTCTTTTGCATTTATTTAATGCATAAAATATTTTTGTGCGACCACTTCTATAGTTTGAAATGTCTTTCCGATCTCCTTTTTCATATTTCTCAAATTCTTCCAGAAACCTGCCTATGGTGAAAAATAAATATATAATATTTTAAAATAAATTAAAAATTAATAAAACATTATTATAATGTCATTTCAAAAATAAAGTTTAAACAAAAATATTAATATTATATGTTGGAGATCCCACATCAACTAAAGATTAGGACATTTCATTATATATAAGTGGGTGCAAACCTCACCTCATGAGCCGGTTTTATGGGGTTGAGTTAGACTTAAAACCCACTTCTTAACATGGTATCAGAGCCATTTCGAGCCAATCCTAGCGAATATTTATTGGTCTTATCAGATCACCTGCTATCGGGCCGTTATCGGACCACCCATAACATATATCTCTACGCACGAGTTGGTAGCCTCGGCGTGAGGGAGTGTGTTGGAGATCCCACCTCGACTAAAGATTAGGACATTTCATTATATAAAAGTGAGTGCAAATCTCACCTCATGAGCCGGTTTTATAGGATTGAGTTAGGCTTAAAACCCACTTCTTAACATTATATACACAATGTTATGCTCTTCTATGATCCGAACAACTCTTATTCGTTTATTGGACTGAATCTGGATGCAGTGGTGGCGTTGAGATGTTTGAGACGGTGACAACAACATTGGAAAAGTTGTCGAAGCGATCTAAAGAAAACAACCGAAGAGGAAGGTTGTTTCTCACATCAGTAAAAGAACATTGACGTTGTTAGTGATCCCAAACATAGAAAATAGGTAACACTTCCAAAGCCAAAACACCAACTCATTCCACCATTCCTCCTCACTTTCCTCTCTCCTCCAAAGTTCTTGAAAGATTTCACTTTTCACATATGTATTTATAGATAATATTATGCGTAAAAACATAAATTTATCTAATAAAAAATAAAATAAATTACCATAAAATGTAAATAATATTATGCTTAAAAATAACCTAACGTTATCTACTAAGAAAATAAAATAAATCACCATAAAATATAAATAAAATCGCGCTTAATAACATAAATTTATCAAACAAGATAATAAAATAAATCTCCGAAAAATATAAATAATATTACGCTTAATAGAATAAATTTATGTAAACAAATCATCATAAAATGTAAATAATGTCACGTTTAATAACAAATTTATATATAAAAAATAATATTACCCTCAATAATATAAATTCATCTAAGAATAAAATAAAATAGATCATTATAACATATTATGCTTAGAGAATTACTATTTTTTTATTAAGATTATGTGAAATTCGTTAAAAGTTGAGGATTACTCTTGCACTTGTACTGTACTGGTTGCATCCTTAAAATTTTGTGAAATTGCAAGATTTGTATTAAAGAAGTTAAATTTTGAATATTATTACGAGTTTAACACAACGTCATGAATGTTTTTCCTTTTCTTGTACTTTTTCATATATGGTTACTTATAAAATAATTTTGTACATGACTGCCACTTCTTCTTGAGTTGTATATTTTATTTGAATGAAATTTTAATTTTTTTTTCGTATACGTGAAGTCCTTCCAAAAATAGCTGATGAAAAAATAAATATTAGATTAAAACAAATTAAAAATTAATATAAAAAAGAAAAGTATAATTAAAATATTGATATTATAGGAGTATATGTTCTTCTCTAATCTAAGTAATCATTTTTCATTTATTAAAATAAACCAGGATGCAGCAGTGGAGTGTTTGAGAAGGTGAAAACATTGAAGGAATAATATTCTTCCTTCTTTCTTCTTTTTTCAATGCTTTTTTCGTTTCTAAACTCACTACAAAGTCTCACCATAAAATGTACATAATATTACGTTTGATAACATAAATTTTTATAACAATAAAACAAAATAAATAACTATAACATTTTCAAAATATTATGCTTAAAAGGACTTCTGTTCTTTCTTTAACATTTGAAATTATTTACAAGTTTATAATACGTAATCTAAACTAGATAAGAAATTGGATAACGGTAAGATATTAATAATATTATTTGTTCGTCAAAATTATATAACTAGATAAAATATTTAAAAGACTACGTACTTTTTTCATTAAAATTATTATTCTCATTTAAATATTTATAATGAAAAATATAAAAGATATAACTTATACTACATACAATATAATAAATTAAATAGTGATAAGATATTAATAATATTTAAGCAGTCCAGGTTTAAATGTTATAAACTGAACTGACTAATTTTTAATTTGGTTGGTTTGATTTATATTTCGTAAAAAAAAGAAATTGAAAATTTTAAACTAATAAATTTAAGTAGTACATATTTAAATGTTATAAACTTCATGCTAAAAAGTTTATATTTAAAAATATAAATGTTATGAACGTAAATTAAATTATGGTATGTCATAAAATATTATAATAAACGGTTTATTTAGTTTGTTTTCACAATTTACACTTAATCTCTCTTCGGTCCCTTATTATTTCATTAATCCTTATATAATCAAAATAAAATATTTATTCATAAAAAAGATTTTTAGTCACTTTAAACTATTATTAATTTATTTAATTTAATTAAAATTTAACAACAAATAAAAAACATTTTAAATTTTTTATAAATTTTTTTTTATATAAAAAATTTAAAATTAGTTTTAGTTCTTGAAGTTACATATTCAAATTGAGAATGACTTCAACTTAACGCGAAAGATTTAATAAATTTTATATTAAAAATTTATTTGTAACGTTGTACAAATTTTAGAACTTATATGTATGCTACATTTTGATTACAGGATTAATAGCGGTTTTAATTTTTTTTTAAGTAAGATTATGAAACATGTTAGAATAGATAAAGTATTAGAAATTTTTGATTGGTATTGTTGTTTTAATTATGCATAAATTCTATTTCATGTAATTTTCGTTCAAATGAAAGAGAGATTAAAACAATTTTTTTTTTACTTCAATGGGACCATATAGTTTAAGCACAAATTATGTCAAGATAATTATTTTTTTTCAACCAAAAATATCTTGCTTGAGTTATTTGAATACTTAAATTTGATAAAGCATATAATAATATGACATATGTATTTATCAATCATCATGACTCATAAGTTTAATGAATTGACATGTTGTGTATGATAATTGAATAATTACTAGAATCATAATAATAGAATTATGATAATATTTATAAAATATTTAATATTAAATTTAATACTAAAATGTGGTGTAATTAAATTAGGAGATTTAATGAAATATCCAAATTCTAATTATTACACACTAAATAGACCAAAAAAAAAATCACGTATCAAATAAGTAATAAAGGTTTGATATTTACTAAGTTGAGACAAGAATCACCAATATTCAGGAAGTATACAAATCATAAAACTTGTAAAAATAAATTTTATACTTAAATGATTAAATTAAACTCTTAAATAAAGTGTGTAACAAATTAATATGATAGTAAAATATTTAATACTATTCCTCCAAATGTAATAAGCTTTTAATAGCCATGTCAATAAATTATTATTAAAAGTTTAAAACATTAACGCACTTTTATCTTTTGAGTTTATGGATGTATAATACATCATTCGAGATGAAGAAGCTTAAAAAAAGCAACCGTCTCTCTAGTCTCTATATATATAATATACTAATGCATTACGAAAATATATTAAGACATCTTTTAAAATGTTAAAATATATAATTCATGATTTTATATTCTAAGATAGTAATTCACAAGAATTTTACGATTGAAAAATTATTCTTAAATTCGTCAATACAAAACAAGGTTTCTATGTTATAATTATATCCGCTAGTGAAAAAAGACTTTTTATGACAATTTTACAACTTTTTATAACAGTTTTGATGACGACATAGAATCAACCATTATAAAAATTCTATACTTTTTATGTCAGTTAAAAACTGATAGAGTAAGTTGACTTACTATGACGGTTGTCTGTGAATTGTTATAAAATGTAAATACCTGTCATAATATGTTCACTCAAAACTTTCTATGACTAGTATTTCTAGAAATATATTAAAACTTTCTATGTTCACTCATCAGAATCATCATTGTAAGTGGTTATCTATGACAAATATTCAAACACTCATCATAATAAATAAGACTTTTTGTGTCATTTATTTCAATAACCATCATAGTAAAATTTCTTTTTTTAGAAAAACGATTGCTTTATAATTTTTTCAACATTCATTAATAACAATTATCTGCATATAAATTTCAGACAAACTCATTCATTGATCAATTTTCTTTCATTCATTAATAACAACCACCTACATATCAATTTATAGAAAAACCCATTCATTGATCACATTTTTCCCATTCATTAATAACAATCGCTTGCATATTAATATTATCCAAACAAATCCTTTCATTGATTAATTTTCTTCCATTCATTAATAACAATCACCTGCATATCAATGTTATCCAGACAATTGCATATAATTTATAGACAAATCCATTCATTGATCATTTTTTCCTCATTCATTAATAACAATCATCTGCATATCAATGTTTTCAGACAATTGCATACAATTTTCAGGCAAACTTAATAACTGATCAATTTTACTCTATTAATTGATAACAATCACCTACATATCAATATTATCCAGACAATTGCATACAATCTACATACAAACTCATTCCTTGATTAATAAACTAACAAAATTTACATCTTATCATAATCACTTAAAAAGAATGAAGCCCAATGCATTCTAATGTCTTCTATATCTTTATCCTTGAATGGAGATGGATCGTTGAATAACTATAAAAATAATTGACTTAATCAATAAAAAGTGAAATTCACAACTAAATAATTAAGGTATTTGAGTAAATTTTTTATTACCTCTTTCCATGAGTCAGTAATGTTTGCAGATATGATTGTGTGCATGTGTTTCATTACATAATATTCACACTCATAGCTTCCCGATTGATGTGAACACTGCAAATTAAAAGTCAAATATAAAATATTTATATCATAATTAAATAGTGATGGGACAAATAATTACATTGGGTGCAATTAATTGTATCTTCTTCCTAGCTACATGTGGAAGGCCTTGTAATCTCGAATGAGCTTCCAAAGCCCTATAGAAAGGTGTACATTCGTTAATTCATATTAATCATTAAGGTAGGAGATATAATACAATAGAAAAATTACGCGTCTAGTAAATGCTTGATGGCCAAAGTGTTAATTTTCTTATGCAATGAACACAAGATAACCATGAGAAAATGACGAGGAATAATGACCAACAACTGTCAATGACCCCTACAAGTTATAATAATATTAATAATCCAAATTAATTAATTGTAATTTAAAATTATATACTTACTGAGACAAGTAAGGTGCTAAATACACTTCTTTGCCTACATTTTGAAATGTCTATATTAAGCATGTTTGCACTTCACTTGCTTTATTTCCTACATTCTAAATGGCAACTGGGTCAAGAAATCCATAAATATAAGCATTCTTCTTCTCGATGCAGAGGTGATGTAAATACCTTAAACATTGAAAAAATAATGTTTGAGTAAAATATAAATATATTAAACTATTTTAAAGGTTAATGAAAGTATACTTACAACAACCAAAGTTGTAGAACATATATAGATAGTTGATCGGTGCCAGTAACAATCTCACAAATATCCTTATGACATATAAAAAAAAGGGATGTTACTGGTCCTGCCTACAACATCAGGAGGCATATCTATTTGGACTATTTGCTTTCCAATTGTCACTACCACTGCACCAAGTTGCTGGAGAGAAGACATTTGTGATTCTTGAGGGTTGACAACTTTTGAATTTTTAGACTCATCCTAAATTTAAATAAAATTAGTATATGAATATAATTCGTGTGAAGATATTAAAAAGGATAAAAACAACATTTACTACAATCGGCTTTGCCAATCTAGTTGGCCAAATGATAAAATTCCTTGGGGCCTGTCCTACTACTTGAACCTCCTCAGTGGGCACAAGAACTCGAGCAGAAGAATCTCGAACATCTATAACCACCACTCGCATCATATCATCCTTAATTGTCCGATGGTGGATGGTCGATCCTAACTTATAGATTTGACCTAAAACCACATAAATATATTATATGAGAATAAACAAAATATAAACCAAAAAGTATAATTGGAATAAAAAATTCCTAAGGTCACCAAATGTTAGGGAGTACTAATTTGATTCAACTTTACGCTAAGCTTTGCAACCATATCCTTTAACTAAAAAATCTTCAATTTGTTGCTACTTAATTTTGGCTTTCTTACTTAAAGGTTGTGTTGTGTGTACTATATATTCCTCTCAGCCATAAATAAGCAGAGCTAAGAAACAACAAGTAAAAGTAAAAGTAGTTGTTACTATTATTGAATGTGTTTCATTCAGCTTGACATTGAGGAATGTTGGTTTCTCTAACTTCATTAATTAATGCTACACAAGTCATCAATGAATGATACACAT
>Ga0123342_1009015_pt1 | contig 12193 bp, 4 predicted proteins | sample Turbeawhitnodule_FD_89960 | JGI IMG/M metagenome (GOLD analysis project Ga0123342, IMG submission 89960) | Root nodule microbial communities of legume samples collected from Mexico - Turtle bean Mexico white nodule | ecosystem: Host-associated > Plants > Roots > Nodule | place: Mexico: Nepantla... | reverse complement strand
CTTAGAGAGAAGGGAGAGAAAGGAAAAGGGAAACTTTTAGAGAGATGGTGGTTATTTTAAAATGAAACCTGAATAACTGAATTTTCTATTTATATGTCATTTTCATTTTAATAATAAAATACTTAGGTATCATTTAAAATATACCACTTCTACTCTAAGGTTATTTTCTAGATCCTTACAACATAGGGCCTTGAAATTATTTTTGTCCAATGTCCTCAATGGCAAGATCAACCTAAAAATGGTGAATATAAAAATAATGATATGTATAGAGAGCTTATAGATATTCCTCAAGTGAGTTGGGTTAAAAATACTTACTTGTTTTATAACTTGGATTAAGCATAGTAATAAAAACTAAAACATTTAACAAAAGCATTTATACTTTCAAATATTCTAATTCTCTTCATACCTAAAAAATGGCCATGAAGATACAATGGTGCCAAATATTTCTCGACTTCATACAACCCTTTTACATTTTTATTTTCTTGTAGATTGAATTTGGAAACAATGGTAGGCCTTTTTTTTAAAGCATCAACACTACTGAGCTTGTAATGTTTATAAAAACCAACACACCAAGACGAATATTAATCTCGAAGAATTGAAGTAAATAAACCATAAACTTTTGTAGTCATATGCCATATACAGAAGACATGTTTTACAATGTCATTTCGATTGTGATTACTTATGTCAATCATGGATCTTGGTTGGTAATAACACTCTTTGGTGTATTCTTCATGAGAGCAATAAAAGTTGTACATACAAAATAAATATTGTAAAAGATATATAATATTTTTTTTAAAGTAAAAGTCTATTAATTTTGGGAAAATGTGAAATCTATTTTAGTATAACCTTCATTAACCAACGAAAAATGACAATCTTTTCATTTTGAAAGAGTTCACAACCAAACAGTATAATCCTACCATGATTGTCTTATTCTAATGAAAATGTCATAAGACATGTCATGAGAATTCACCTTGTAAGTAGTATTTGTTGAACCAGGTGCTTTGATGCTTCCACATCTGCTTTGAAGAATTGAAGAATCTACTGTTGTGTTTGTGTGTGTTATTTAGTATATTTTTAGTTGTCAATTCAATCTAGTATTATCCAAGTTCACTTGATTCTTAATCTTTTTTGAAAGAAGTGTTTTATAAAAATTTGTGTGAATTTTAGTTAGTTGTTTCGAGCTTTCAATCAATTGAAAAAGTTGTTGTTCAAAGTCTAGTGACTACAACAAGTTTTTTTTATCTAGTTGATTTGTCGAAACAACCGATTGATTGCACTTAATGTTTTTCAAAGTATTTGAAAAAGCTTTGTTTTCTTTTGTCTTTTTTGTGAGACAAAAACAATCAGTTATTTCGATAAAACAAGTCATTGTTTAATGTGAAATCTTTAACAAAAAAAGAATTCAACCAGTTTTTTTTTTTAAATCAATCAACTATTTTTCTAACAAAATTTTGTTACGAATTACAAATTGTTTTTAAATGGTTCTAAATGCTTTTAATTAATCATCTAACTGTTTAAACCACTTCTTAAAGTTTATATAAAGATTATTATGTGATCTTTTCAAAAGTCCAAGAAAGAGAGGTTTATCGAAAACATTTTCAAGAGAAAATCATGAGCTTTTAGATCATTGTTTGTGTGTGAAGTAGGATCTGGATTTTCTATTCAATTGTTCTACTGCTTTGTAAAGCCCAGGTGTATTCTATTTTCTTCTTTGAATATTGTAATTGTGTGTAAGTCAGTTTCAGAAAAGATTTATGAAATTGTGGTGTTGCCAATAAGTGTTGCGTGTTCTTGAGGGGTTCAAGATCAACATTCTTGGTGTGTGTTTTGTAATCTAGTTTTGATTGCATAGTGAATTCTTAGTTGTTAGTTGAGGACTGGATGTAGCTCTTGGTTAAGAGTGAACCAATATAAATCTCTTTGTGTGAATTTCTCTTTCCCTACTCTTATACACTGCTTTATATTTTGTTTTTTGTTTTCTGCTACAAACAGTCAATTGTTTCGATAAAACAACTGGTTATTTTCATAAAAAACTGTAAATTTTATAATTCATCCAGTTGAACAAAAAAATCAATTGATTGATTTTACAGATCTTTTCACTCTACTTCCAATCTTTGCGAAAATCTTGAGAAAACAATTTCCCCCTCTCTTGTTTTGGCCATACATTCTAACAATATTAAATGCAATAACATCTCCATACTCTGGATACCATTCAAAGCAATGAGTAGGTGACAAAAAAACATGCTCTTCTTCATCAACAATTGGAAGCTTGTGTTTTCATCTTTTGAATACAGGTAAAACTCAATAAGGTTATTAGCATCAACATTCATGTTATTTTGATGAATTTTACTGAAAAGAACACATTATTTTGTTCATTGAAAGGCATGCTTCTTTTGGTAAAATAATTCGTTGCAAATCTTCCTTGGACATGTTGTAGTTATATGAAAGGAAATTTACTTGCTCAAGTGGCAATAAATCATGATTATGATGAGTTATAAATTGATTAACCTACCACTATTCTTGAAAAAATTTAAAAGACTTCTTGAGTTTGATCTTTATGACAACATTACATCCATGTTTGGTAGAATTCCTATTACGTTGATCATTGGATGTGTCGACAATGTTTTTCTCCAAAAATCCTTCATTATGGCAACACAAATCTCATATTTTCATTCTCCCATTTTTGTTAGTAAATCATTCTTTTTTAATTGAAAACTCATTTCTTCTCACATAATTCTCATAAAACTTGCGAGCTTCTCTTCACTAAAAATCATTTACCAACAAAATGTTACAAAATTCTAACCCAACTACACACAAGAATGAAAAAAAGGTATTCATATTTGTTTATAGATGTGATGGAAATGAGGAATGATGTTAAGATTTAAGTTTTAACTTTTGCTATAAAGAAATGCTGCATGTATCAAAATATATATTGTGGGAGTGATAGGGAAAAAAAAGGAAAATAAACTTTAGTTATGGAATAAATAAATAAAAGGTAAATAGCTCAGAAAAAATAGAAAATTAATAATATTATCTAATTCAAATCAGTATTAACTACAATAAAAATATTAGTTAAATATTTATTATTTTTTGAAGTTTTTTAGTCATTAAAACATGTATCTAACATGTATTGATAACAAAACGGAATTATTAAGTGTTAGTTGTAAGGATGTATTAAATTCTTTTAGGCATTGATGACTTAGCAACATTTTCATTGACTTTTGGCAGTGAATGTTTCAAAAAAGAAGAAGAAGAATAAATTCAACATTTATTGAAATAATACGATCTTAAGTTCAAATTTTATAAATGAGAAGATTCTTTTCTACTATAGATTGCCATCAAGTCCTTCTTAAAAAATTGATGAATATTTCGCACATGAAAACAACAAATATACTAAAATAAAATAAAATAAAGTAATTTTACATTCTTCAAAATATTTTTAATAATTATTTAACACTCTTTAAAATATTTAAAGACTAAAAAAGTACTTAATATTTAATTTATTTAGTGCCAGAGATATTAAGCAAATATATTATATTAGTATTTAAAAGTATTATTTATTATATTTAATATATTTTTTTCTTTTAGATGTGCCGTTTAAGATTTTCTTTAAATATTAAGAAATATAGTACAATTGTTTACTCTTAATAAAATCGTAATAAGATTTTTTATTTGTCTTTTCTTCATATTACATTACAACAAAATGCATATATATTATTAAATATAAAATGAAAATTAAGGATGCAATTAAAAAAAAAAATTGTTTCCTTAATCGTTACAAATGGCAGTCAAATAAAATAAAATTCTTAAAAAGTTTAATAGTCAAATGCCAAAAATAGTACTAACAGCATTAACTAAACAACAATGAATATGTTTCAAAAATAGTACAACACCTTAAATATTTAGTAAACACATTGTGTGTTATCTTAAAACGACACAACATGTGTTTGTTATGCATCATTAGAAGTTCCAAAAAACTTGCAAAATCATGTATGCTTCAAATCCACACACTGACAAAGGAAGTGACAGTTGTAAAAAAAATTGTATAAACCAAATTTTTAAAATAAATCAATATAAACCATAATCTATGTATTTTTAAATTGTATGCCAAATAAGTGTAAGCATGGTTGTATTTTTCATATATTTCAAATATTTATTAGTTATCAAATATTTTATTTCATGATAATTAAAATCTTGTTAATTAATTAGATATTAATTTAAAAAGTAATTTATAAATTTTATTAATAATAAACATTATTTTATTTATTAATAATTATTTTATATTTTAAAATAATATCTAATTTAGATAATAATTAATTATTTTTTATTTTAAAAATTAATATTTATTTATAACTTTTTTAATGTTAATATCTGTATACTATTTGGATGAAAATCCCTTGGCATGAGTGTCGGTGGAGACTCGTTATGGTAAATGGAAGAGTTTGCGTTTGGAACACAAATCAAAGAAAAATGACATCATACGACACTCGGATCTTTGTCGTTTTATTCCTAACGTGTCGTTTTTCACCGCTCCTCGCATTCGCATCGCAACCCTTTCTTGTTTTGGATATTAGGGTTGTGGTTTTAATTTTGTCACCTCCTATTATTCCAAGAATAAAAAAAAAACTTACTTTTCTTACATTTGCAGTAATTTTTATTAAATGTAGTTAAAATATGGGAAAAAAATGAAAGCTTTATGTTTGAAGCAACCGGAATTCAGTAGAAAAATATCTTAAAATTGTGCGTTGGATGGTATTTTATTAGTGTTTAAAACGTGAGCAGAATGATCGGTTAAGAGAGAGTGTTATTAACCCTAAGCATAAGATTGTTTGAGTGGTTCCTTGAAAATGTCAAACAAAAAACTTTCTATAAATGGTTCTTCCTCTCTAATTTGGTACAACACCATTAGCAATAACATCAACAAAATCCCACTCAATTCTATTCCACAAGCTTTCAACCAACGTTCATGATCACCAATGCTGAATGGGATGGCAGAGAACAATTAAAATTTAAGACCCCATTGTTGTTATTGTTAGTCCACAAAACTAGATAAAAGCAGGGTGTGTGACCCATCTACAGCAAAGATACCAACAAAAAGTTTCAATGAGCACACATGGTTCTTACAGCATGAGATCCAAAGCCTCCTTTGAAAATGAAGCCAAGGCCACGGTGAAAGAAAGTGGGGTAAGTCGAGAAATAGAGAAAAGCACAAAAAGAGATTAAATAAATAAATAAAAGTTCATTTTTTTTATTTTTATTGTTTTGAGTATTGAGAATGTAATGATGAGAGGTTATTGATATTGTGAAAATTTGGAAATCCAGGGAGGAGGGAGTGGAGGGAAGAACGGGAAGACAATGTCTTCCAACAGCAAGGAGAATCTCTTCATATGTTTTCTGGTGACACTTTGGTACTCTTCAAACATTGGTGTGATCCTTCTGAACAAGTACCTGCTTTCAAACTATGGGTTCAAGTTCCCCATCTTCCTCACAATGTGCCACATGTCAGCCTGTGCTGTTCTCAGCTATATCTCCATTGTGTTCTTCAAGGTGGTGCCTCAGCAGATGATCAAATCAAGGTCCCAGTTCATGAAGATTGCAACTTTGAGCCTTGTCTTCTGTGCCTCTGTGGTGGGTGGCAACGTCTCCCTCAGGTACCTCGCTGTGTCCTTCAACCAGGCGGTTGGGGCAACCACACCCTTTTTCACTGCTGTCTTTGCCTATTTGGCCACCCTTAAGAGAGAGGCCTGGGTTACCTATGGTGCCCTTGTTCCTGTTGTTGCTGGGGTTGTCATTGCAAGTGGGGTATGTTCGGTTCTCTTTAATCTCAGTGATTTCGATTGATTTGTTGTATTTGAATGTTCTGAATGATCACGAGTGTGTGTATGTGTGCGTTTCCTTTTGAGATTGGGATAGTGACCTTGATTGATATTGATTTGTGAAGGGTGTTTGTGTAACTATGAAGACATGTCAATACTGCTTAATATTTCATGTGTCACTCCAGATCTGAAGTGGTGTTGGGCAGATTGGGTTGTGGTTGTTTCTGCGATCTAGTTGATCTGCGATTGTTTGAAAATTACAAGGAATTTATTTTTCATGAATTTCTACCGTATTGGAAGTTAACGAGATCTCAACTTATCAAGAACTGCAAATCAATGGCAATGGGAGGGTTATTTTTTTTTCCTTTCCTGATTTTCTCTCTCTAACATGAAATAAATGTTCAAATTTTAGTACACTGGGAAAATGGTGCTTCTTGACATTATTCTCTGTTATTTTTTTCTTTCTTCTTTTTGGATCTGCACCGTTCTAGTTTATTAACTTATATCAGATAGCCAGATTTTTGTTTGATTTAATCAGGTTATATATACGATTATGATAGCTCCCCTAATGCTTGTCAGGAATTAGGGAATTTTTAGTTATCTGCTTCTCAATTGTTTTGGCATTCTGTGTATTGCACACCCAATATAATTTGTTAATTTGATGTATGACTGGCTAGTAATAGTAGTTCCTTTGAATCTGCCTGCTGCATATTTTCCTTTCTGTTTTCCATGTTTATTCATTTTGCTTCTATGGAGCTACAAGATTTTCTTGGTGATTACAGGGTGAGCCAGGGTTTCACTTATTTGGATTCATTATGTGCCTAAGTGCAACTGCTGCAAGAGCTTTCAAGTCTGTCCTTCAGGGCCTTTTACTTTCTTCTGAAGGGTAAAATACTCTACACCCATAGCTAGTATTTCTAACTTTCTCCTTTTCATCTAACTTCAACAGCTATCCAGCTGAAAATTATATCTGAGATTACTGAAATCTACAACCATTATGGTTCCCTTCACCTTGCTCATTTGAAACCATAATTTGTGCATTAATGAGATGGCTGTGGAAACTTACTTTTCTTGAAAACCAACCAGTGAAGGATGTATAAGGAAGTTGTTAACTTACTGTGTGTGAAGATATGATGTCATGACTCATAATTCATATAATATTTTAGTTTTTTTTAATAAAAAAGCTGGAAAGTGTAATCGGTGATGTCATAGATAAACATGCGTCAATCAAGGTTTTTGCAACTAATGATTGATCATTAGCAAGGTTGTGGAGTGATAATCTCCTAAATCATATTTGCGGAAAATATTGAGTTATGTGAATTGTTGATTCAGGAACATATGTTATAACAATGCTTTAATGGCTGATAAGTGTTTATTCTTCAGCTCCTTATAGGTGTTGTTGGTTTGTAACTGTTCAATGGAAAATTGTGAAGCTGGTATGCTTCGCTTAAGTTTTACACTAGAAAAAAGTAGCTAACCTCTTCATCTGGGATATGTGAGAAAAAAATGAAAACTTATTCAAATTCACTTTTTTCTGCAAACTACACCCAAAAACAAGGTACTCTTCACCAACTCGTGTAATTAAGCAAGTCTGGACTTGTTTGGATACAAGTCAAAAGTGTTGTTGTGAGCTTATCTACTGGAAATATAGAGCTTTTTCTAGTAGAGAAGCTCTTCTAATGCTTTTTCTAGATATTTTTAATGCATTCTACTTATTTACATTTTAGTAATGTGGGTGAGTTTGCTTTTCATTTTCTTATTGGTCTCTGATTGAAACTTATTGGGCAAGCCCTCTTAGTTATACGGACTATTTGTTTATGTAATGCTTCAAAATTAGTAATAAATTCCCTTCTTAAATATACTATCTCTAAACAGTCAGCATCTCAATGAGATGTGGTTCTCTCTACACTTTCGGAAAAAAAATTATAGCTTAGCTTGGAAGCACTCAAAACATGACAATACTAATTAAAAATCAATGTCTTTTCTTCATTATAATTGAAATGATTGATGATTTTAGATTTGAATACAAGCAGACTGTGTCCATCATTTGTGCCTCTTCATTTTTTTCACTTGTCTTTTATTTCCAACCCAACTAATAACCAACTTTTGCTGAGAGTTATTGGTAACAGCATGTTACTTTTCAGAGGTTTAGTTAACCATTGGAAGTTCTTATTCTCTTGGCATTTTTTTATACAATTGTTTATATATATATATATATAATGAATACTTCTATATCCTTCAAATTGTTTGTATGGTAAATATTGGATGTTTTTTTTATTTTTTCAAGCCATTGAATTAGTTAGATTTATCGGAAGAGTTGTGAATGAACTTAACTTATTGTGTGATTAAAACTTAAACTTTTTTAAACTGAGATCTAGTTCTGTTTTTGCCTTTGGCTATAGGGATATTGCTGCTTCCCAAGACTCCTTAGACCTATATATTATAATATTTCTCATTTGTTATCTATATAAATTGATTCTGTTTTCTTAAAAGATCAACCATCACTCTATTGTAAACACACACTGTCATGCCTTTACTTATTGCATTCACTAGTTTTCATACATCAAGGCTAACAGTTCCTTTTTTCTAACTATCAAACTCTGGCTAAATTATTTGTGCTTAAAACACAACTTGCAATAACTTTTATCATTTCCTTTTGCAATAAGTAGTGGAAACTTTTATGTTCCTCCAAGTTAACAGTATTAGTATGACAATTACCAGAAGTTGTAACCATAATGTTGCTTCCACTTCAACTTAACAGGGAAAAGTTGAACTCAATGAATTTGCTGCTGTACATGTCTCCAATCGCAATCCTAGTTTTGTTGCCTGCAGCTCTTATCATGGAACCCAATGTGGTAGATGTCACAATGACGCTTGCAAGGGACCATAAATCTATGTGGCTTCTTCTTTTGCTAAACTCTATCACAGCATATGCAGCAAACTTAACAAACTTCTTGGTGACTAAACATACTAGTGCTCTCACACTCCAGGTTTGCCTCTTTGTCACTACTAGAATTATGAAACATGTTTAGTTAAAAGCTACAAGAATAAGACCAGGTTATTTTAACCATTGAAACCATCAATGAAAACTGAAAAGGACCTTTAGTCTTTTATCTAAACTATATGTCTTGACTGTTTAAGATTAGATTCAAATTTACATGGTCTAAAATAGAATTGTGGTTCCTAGTCTATGATTTTTAGGCTATGGTACTGGACAAACACAACCATTTAAGTCACAAAATAAGTCTATTTTGTACGTTGTTGTTGATTACTGCACATTACAAGCGTAAAATTGTAGAATCTACCATTATATCTTTTTCTTCTTCTTTCAATTTACTAGAAAAAGGCACGGGAAGAGTCCAAATTAATAAATGTTCTTTGTAATGCTTGTGCACCTAATTTCATCAAATTTGAGTATAGAAATTGCATGAAGGTTTACCCACAAGGATGCGGTTGTGCTTATTTGGTTGTGGAGACGTGCTAGTATAGAAATTGTATGAGAGATTTGTCCATAGGGGAGTGGGAGGTGCACCAGTATGGAATTGCATTAGAGGTTGATAATCTCATTAGTATAAAAATTGCATCAGATATTCGCCCAGTAGAGTGTAGGAGGCACATTGGTATAAAAATTGCATAAGAGGTTCACTTGCAGAGTTGTGACTGCTCCCAAATGGATATTGGGAGAACAGTAGTATAGATATTGTATAAGAGATTCAACCACAGGACTGTGTTTGCACCCATAGAGGTGTGGGAGGTACACTAATATAGAAATTGCATAAGAAATTCGTTCACAAGTATGTAACTGTGTACATATGGGTGTGGGAGACACTTAGGTACAGAAATTACACTAGAAGTTCATCCATAATGTTATGCACTCCTATAGGTGTGAGAGGAGCCCTCATATAGAACCTTTATGAAAGTCCACTTCATTGAGCAGCTTATTTTGTGAATAATAAGGTGAAAATTACAAGATAAATCTATAATAACCAGAATGAAGGAAACAACAAACAAAAAAAACAATTAATATTAATGTGAAAGTGTGGTTTGTTATTTGATGCAATTGATATAGTGAGTAAGGGTGTAAAAATGATGTTAAGCAGGTTTTAGGCAATGCAAAAGGGGCAGTGGCTGTGGTAATCTCAATACTGCTATTCAGAAACCCTGTGACTGTTGTTGGCATGGGTGGATACACAATTACTGTGATGGGAGTGGCTGCATATGGGGAAACAAAAAGAAGGTTTAGATGAAGATGACAGAAGTTTGAGGGATTGTCTTATTGGTGTATTTTATTGTAGTTATTTATTATATGAAGAAGAATGATTGTAACGTGAGTAGGAGTAGAGGGAAGTGATTTTATACTCATATTCTGTTGTATCTACCACATAAATATTTATCTATCACTCGTACATTTTCTCCCTTTTCTTATGCTCACTTCCACCACAACAATGCCTCACTACCTATTTCTATCTCAAAATTATAAAGGAATTTCAAAAAATATAACAAATCGTTCTTAAATTTTAATAATATATCTGTTGGCATCCCATCCTATCATCAAACGAATAATCACTCAAATGCATACATGCCATTGGTTAGCATAATGTACACATTAATAAAAGTTCACTTCAAAACTGTTTAATCTAATTTCTAGTTTCGGATATGACTATGAAGCTCATAGGTATATATAATAATAATAATAATTATTATTATTAATAATAATACATTATTAATGTCTTTCTGGATAGGTTTTCAAGTTACATTCTTGAGTGTGTTATAATGTATGTTAAATGTGTATGTTATTTTGACATTTAAGAATAGTTGAAAAATTAACTCAGGTTGTTTGGATTGAAACTATATGCAAGTTAAAGTATAATCCAATATGTATTAGAATTTTTGGGGTGTGTGTGCTTTTTTTCTTTATCTCTCATCTCTTTTATATTATTCTTCATATATATTTATGTTTAAGGGTATTACGAGTTGTATTTGTATTATTGTGGTTGAATGAATCAAGAAAAAACATTGGAGGAAAACTTGTTTGGAAAAAAGTTTGTTTATACCAATTCACCTTCTTTGTAGTGTAAAACTCTATTATTTCTATATTTGTCACTAGAGCTGCCTTTTATAGTCATTCAAATGTGTTGATCCAAAACAGTTGAACATTTTTAATCTTTAATGAGGGTGCTTCGATTAATATACCTCCTTTACAAGTGAAAATTATCTTTTTTGAAAAAATAGGATAAAATAGAATGGAAGTTTTTCTTGAATTAATTAATGTGCATATTTGAATTGTTGATATATTAGATCTTTGAAAGTTTTGTTTATTGTACATCAAATGAGAACAAACATGCACATGATGTTAGACTAAAAAAAATAATTTTCAACTTTTACATTGAGGTCTATTGTCTTTCAATATGTTCATGTTAAATCATGCATGAAAGAATTGAAGAGGCAAATTGTGCAAGTAAATAACTTTATCGTTTTGACAATATGAGACAATCAAGATGTTTTAAGGAGAAAATCTCTATGATGTGAAAAAAAAAATGTTCACATGCATTATAAATCCTTTGTTGGCCCTTAGAAATAAGTTTAATATGGAAGACTTCAACATATAAAAAAACAATATAAAAAATTAAAAGATCTCATTTTCATGAATATGACTACATGTTTGTTAAGTTGAAAGAACATGAGTTGGTGCTTGGAAGATTGAATAATGAACAAAGTGAAAATAAAAAAGGCATAATTCAAAATAAAAATAAAAATTGATATGATCAAACCAGATTCAAGTGAGGGAGATAAAGATTCACAAAATTCAGATAATGAGAACTAGAATTTATTGAACACTTTTCAAAGTTTTTACGAAATAAAAACAAGGATAACCGTCATCAACAAAAGAAAGTATTAGAAAAAAAGTCTTAATTAGAATCTACATGTACTTGTTTTGTGTAATATTTGAATTAGGGAAATCAAAGATTTGATCTTTCCACTTGCAAATTTCACATCACAAGATAGATGAAGGAGTTTCAAAAAGAAATTGGGTTTTTTTGACCATGATGGAGTTATTTTTTTTGCTTTTTACTAAAATGGGGTCTGTTTAAAAAAATTACAAATTTAGGCAAGTCGTGCTAATTTGGCACGACTTCATATGCACAAATCTTCCCAATTAGGCACGACTTCTGTCTTATCATACTGAAGTCGTGCCAACTTGGCACGACTTCTGCCCTGTCATACTGTTTTAAGGAACAAAAAATTGGATAATAGTGTATGGATCATGTTTGACAGTAATGTAATACAATAACTTGATTATTTGATTAATTAAAAAATGAAGAAAATTGTTATTGAATTTGGAAATAAATAGATAAATGAAAATTTATTGTATTTGG
>Ga0123342_1009014_pt1 | contig 12193 bp, 7 predicted proteins | sample Turbeawhitnodule_FD_89960 | JGI IMG/M metagenome (GOLD analysis project Ga0123342, IMG submission 89960) | Root nodule microbial communities of legume samples collected from Mexico - Turtle bean Mexico white nodule | ecosystem: Host-associated > Plants > Roots > Nodule | place: Mexico: Nepantla... | reverse complement strand
GTTGGGCCCGTTTATCGAGGTGGATACCGCTTAGGGTTGCATTACCTAATTCTTGGTGATGGATTAGCTTCACTGATCTTGGTTTGAGCGTTAATTGTAATGGGGTTCGGCCATCGGCCAAATACCCGTGGCCTTCGGCCGTCTCAGTTGAGTCTTCAACGGTCTCGGTCTCTCGGCCAAGTCTACAAAAGGTCTCGGACTCTCGGTCTTTCGACCAAGTCTCCAAGGGGTCTTAGCCTTCGGTCACTCGGGCAGATTGACTGGGCATCGGGCAGCCAGGTGGGTCCCAGTCTCGCCCGGTACCGGTACAAAATTCATTGGTATCCTAGAAGTCTAAGAAACAAACCAACATGTCAAGGTCATCTGCCGAAACAGAATATCGGGCCATGGAAATGCTTGTCTGAAGCTAACAGGGTTACGTTATATGATGCAAGACCTTAAGGTTCTAATTAGCATGCCTACACCTTTGTATTGTGATAACCAAGCAACACTTCTTATTGCAGCAAATTCTTTATTTCATGAGTGTACAAAGCATATCGAGATAGATTGTCATATTGTACGGGAAAAGTTGCAAGCTGGGATGATAAGTCCATCACATGTCTCTTCACATTGTCAGTTAGCAGATATATTTACTAAACCTCTCGGGAAATGTTAGTTTGTGATTTTGCGAAACAAGTTGGGAGTCCATGATATTTACTCACCAACTTGAGGGGGAATGTTGTAATTATTATATTTTCCATATAGATGTATATAGAAAGTGTATCAATGTATAATATAAGTGATAAAAATAAGGCAATAGTTTGGTGTAATTGCTTATAGATAGACATAACATATGAAGTAGTGAATTATATGGAGCATGTCTCTCCAATCTGATTGTATATAAAGAATAGGCATGTGTTGAATTAATATACAGAAATATCTTTTCCATAATATTTGATAGAAGACAAATAATTTTTTTCATAAATTAAAATTAATTTAAATATAAGTTAAAAATAAAAATTTAGAAAAACTATAGAAGAAATTTAATAAATAAATCTATGTATATATTAATTCGTTAATTGTCTATTTATTTCAACTTATAAAAACTAATTTTATTTTACTTTTATACTTTCTTTTAGAAATTCCTAAAGAGAAGATCGGTCCAACATGTTTTTACCAACCAAGGAAATAGAATATTATATCACAATGTGGAGTAAATGTTGTGATGAAAAATAGTCTTTTTCAAATAACCAGCAAATATTTTAAAAGTTATATTTATGAACCATTTTAATGATTTTCAATCGATTAATAAAATAAAGAAAAAATCTATAAACTTATATTTTTTAAGGTTTTGGATTTCAAAAGTTAACTCATGACTTAAAAGCCATAGCTTTTGTTTGATGTATACTATGAATGAAGAAGAAAGTTGCTAACAAAATGGCAAGAAAGATCAATGGAATGCAGAATGAAAAATGCATTAAAAGTGGATAACTTTCTGAGTAAGGAACCATGAGTTCTTAACATAAATACAAAAGTTCGATGCCTATGGGGTCCATGAGCAAATGATTGAGATTCCTGCTGCTGCACCAACATTGCAAGCTTCCAACAAGCACAATGTTACAGTAATAATGCACAAGCAGCTTTGGTTATTATACTCATAACTGCCACTACAGATGAACAGGTTGAAACTTGAAATGTAATTAACTGTATTATTCAGCCAATTAGCTGTTGGAAAGAGACAAAGAAAATTTGAAACAAAAGGGATATAGTGAAAAGGTTGTTAAGAAATTAAACAGTTTGATAAGGACCTTAGCGGTGTCTCCCATCTTAAGATACTTCTAATTAGGCCAATGTACCTACCAGAAAAAAGGGTTCATTTTGAGTTCAAACCTCAGCACGTGTGTTCAAGAGCCAAATTACAAAAAGACAAGGGTTTTCAAAGATAAAAGTGGCATTCCTATTTCTTTAATCTGCAACTGCATTAACAAATGACACCTTATGTGATGTGAAGTGGCAACAAACTTGGAAAGGTTTTGTTATATATATAAAGTATTCCTTCAAAGGGAATATCACCAGTTACTTATATACTCAACCCTTTTCTCCTTTTACATTTCCATCTCTTTTTCATAATCAAGATCAACCGCCACGAAGAAACGTACATATAAGACAAACTAGCACCCTCCTCCACTAATTGGTGAATGGTGGAACTAAGCTGAAAGCCAAGTGCTTTCCTCACACCTTCTTTCTCTGTTTATGCATGTATCTGAGTCATTCATGATAATATATATGTATGCAGCTATCCAGTTCTTGCATTAAACTGATTTATCTTCACATTTCTTTCTAGATGATGATGACATGAAGGAGATTTAGTTGTCCAAGGGTTGGAAAGGGCTTCCCTGTGATTCATGGGCTATTAAGGCTTTAAGACTGCAATATCACTGTGAAGGGTGAAGTCCTTTTTGGAAGGTATTTGGTTAATATTTTAGCTTCTGCAAGAACTAATTTAAACACTGCATCAATTAAATATACCACTTTCCTCTTAAGACTAAGCAATACCCCTATCACTTATATGATTTAATTGTTTGTGATATATTCTTGATTTTGTCAGTTAACTAGTTTATGTTGATTCCTCTTAGACAGTGAAAGTGCTCAAAGGATCTTAAGCGAAAAAATAGTAGTGTAGAAACAATCCAAAGGAAAACTTGTCAAAAGGTGGCATTAGAAGGGAGCATTTTGAAAGGCTACACAATTGGCTAACAAATAAATAAATAGGTAATATCTATACTTAAATTGGTTTAGTAGTGACAAATTATGCATGAATCCATATATAGTGTACTATAGGGGAGTTTAGCAAAGAGATGGGAGATCATGGTGCAGGGTTGATGGTCCTCTAGTGTCAAAACAAGACAAACATGTGATTCAGTAAAGATGTTGTTTGCATTCTCCTTGTGCAGTATGTGGTATAAAAGGAACTGCAATGAGGTGGCTCTAAAATCTAGCTGTTGCAGCTGCTCTGCTACTAATTTCTCTCTCACTTTCATGAACTGTCACATGTAGACACTGCAGAAATACAGAAATAGTTCCTTCACATTTCACGGGTTCTCCTTTTCACTGTGCGTTTTGTCTGATGTAAAAAATGTTATTATACTGTCTTTGACAAACATTCTGGTTCAATCCATCTGAGGGATCACTCTCTGCAACAAATTAGTCAAACTTGGTGCACAAATTGAAGGGTCCATGGTGGTGACATTCCTGTCATCTCATACATAACTTACAATACATATTTGCTTCTCAAATAAGAGTCTTCAAATTTTGACTTCCTTTGATTTGCAAATCTTTTTTGTTAATGATCCTTTTGTGAAAATAAACACTTTTTTTCTGCTTTTTGAGCCTTAAGTAAGGAATGGAACTTATTCATGAAACGCACTTTGTTTTGTGTGTTTTCACCCAAATAAAATATTGAGATTCCTTCAAGTGTCTTTTTCTTTTAAAAGTACCAATCATACTTAAGCAATACCCACCAATGAAACTAACGGGTCCACAAAATTAAAAATTTTAACCAAAAACTTGTATTAGTTAATGAATCATATAAGACCCTTCTTTTTGTGAGTGGATTTTTCTTTATAAAGAAAGTGGTGCACTTGGAAAAAATTTTACTAGGAATTACATCGATTTGCGTATTTATAAATAAAGTGGTGCTATGGGAAGTAACTGCCTTTATGGACCATAAAACAAAGTTTTGGTTTTGGGATGCACACATACTGTTCTCCATTAATTCTCACATTCTTTTATCCAACTTCAATAAAATACTTATTTAGGTGTTACACAGAGAGATAAATAAATAAAATAAAAATTTACACAATTGTTTTATTAAATTTATTGTTATGACCTTAGCTTTAATCTGTGGTCCTTTTGGCTCTTGAAATTGAAGATAAGGAAATGAATAGTACAGAAGGAGAGTCTAATAAATTTGATTTTGACAGTTTTAAGACAAAGGGATCCCATGTCTTAAAAAAAGAACACTTCTACCCTTACAAGGGACGTTCTGTCCCCTTCCCCCCCTATTATTAATCACACAATTGCATTCACCTACATTCATACTTTATATCTTTCTTTATTTTAATCATTTTACTATCTTTAAACACAAATATTTAAAAAAAATTAAATAGGATAACAAATCAACATCGTTAATGAAAAAATTATAATAATTTTTAGAATATCATTATAGGTGTTAACAAATTGATCAATATAATTTTAATTGAATGCTCTTTATATAACTTTTTTTTTATCTAAAGTTCATTAAGATAGTAAGTTAGAGAATCTTGTATATAAATATGTTTTGAAATTGGAAGTTCCATAATTTTATTATTAAAAATGTGAAATTATTAGACCTATCATCAAAATTATTTAGATGATAATATATTTACATGCTCTTGTTTATACTACATAAAACAATTTTTTAAAATTATTTTTCCTCCGTGAATCCTATGATCAATCATTTTGTTTTTTTTTTTTGAAAAAAAAATTGTGTTTCTCTCTCTAATATTATCATATTGTAGGTCCTAAAATCATATACTTAATTTTTTTTGGTGAGTGTAAAGTACGTTGAACCTTTGTTACACCTACTACCCTCTGCTAGCTGTTTGCTTACATGTATACTTCCACACAAGACACATAATAAAACAAAAAAAATACTGACTTTGGCACTGTTACAAAATAAAAAATTATTGATATGAGGGATATATAATATCATATTGTTATCCAAATTGAGGAAAGTTTGTGTAGATTAAAAAAAATGAAAATATCATGTGTAAGTTATGTAAGATTGTTAGGGAATATTCGTTCTTTTTATCTCTAAATTACGACAGCGAGAACTGCAATTAAAAATGCAACTGTAATTGATTTATCTCCATAATCCACCGTTTAAGAATTTATATATGTTTTTCATACTTAATTATTTTTCTCCATTCCACAACCCACCGTTAAACTTTATAATTACTCCTGTGAAAAAACTGTAAAATTAACATTTTATATTAGATTATAAGTTTATTAAATTCATTGTTTGAATTTATAAATTAAACAATTAACAATACAGAATATCTGTAATGTTTATCTCTTCCAATGGAAGATTTTTTTTTTAAAGTTAAAAGAAAAAACTTGTGTTACGTCAATTTTATTGTACACGCTTTGTTTGATTTGAAGGTGTTGTTTGTTCATCTATGGCGACCCTGTTGTGTCACGAGGTGGCACACACTTTTTCTTTCACACACACGGACACGCTTCTCCCATAACCTTTTCCTCTTCTGTCTTTCTTCTGCATGGCACTGCCACCGTCACCGTTTCACACAAACAAAGCCTATTATTCTTCTCTTTTCTCAATTTTTCTTCTTTTTCTCGTCTCTCATCAGACACACCCTTTTCAGTGATGAAGCAAAAAACGCCATCTTCACCAATCACTGCAAGAACTGTGTTGAAGAAGCAAGGTGACAGCAACAAGTCCCTGCAGAGTCCACCGCAGCCACGCCTCAGAGCTTCTCCCAAGGCTCCAAAGTCACCACCAGAGCCATCAACCAGAGCCAAGTCAGTGCCCACGGACTTGAAGGACGTTTCAAGAGCCAAGAGGGGTGCTGTTGTGAGGTCTCAAAAGGGTAGGGAGGCTGAGGAGGCTAAGGTTGTTGTTGTTGCTCGGTCACGGCGAAGGCTTGGGGATTTTGATTTGAGGAAGAGTGAAGATGATGACCCTGATGGGAAGAAGAGGAAGGAGTTGCAGGAAAAGCTTGAGGTGAGCGACAATTTGATCAAGAGTTTGCAATCTGAGGTGCTGGCGTTGAAGGAGGAATTGGATAAAGTTAAGAGCTTGAATGTGGAGCTTGAGTCTCAGAACGCAAAGCTCACTCGGAACCTTGCCGCTGCTGAAGCTAAGGAAGCAACTCTTGGCATTGGCAACAGTGGAAAGGTGAGAATTTGTTATGTTTTCCCTCAGAAAATATGGATTTTGAAGAGAAACTATTACATTTTTCCTGACCACCATAGTCCTAGTTAATCTTTTACATGACACATAATCCGAGCTTTGTTAATTATTTGTCATGAATTGACAAACTCGACTATCTGTCACTCTTGATGATTGATCGAGACCATGGTCATGAAGAGGTTTAGGACCATATAATAATTTCTCAAACTTTGAATCTCCTTCTAAAGTTCTAACTATTGTAATTTTGTTATTGGGTTTTGATCCCAAGTGTGGTTAATTCGATTATTGCAGTCATCAATCACTGTTTGATTGGATTTTTCATGTTGTTGTGAGTTGTTTACACTTATACTGGTACAAAATTAAGATCATGTGTCTGTTTTATGCATAAAAATTGATGTCACTCACATCTTGGAAATGAATCTGTTTTTTTTTTCTTGGATGAAAAGGAGTCAATAGGAGAACACCAGAGTCCCAAGTTTAAAGACATACAAAAACTCATTGCTGACAAATTGGAACTGTCTAGAGTGAAAAAGGAAGGTGCTCCTGAAGTTAATTTTGCTAAAGCATCAATTCCTTCACCAACCCCGAGTTTTTCCATTTATGAAACTATAAGTATAGGAAGAAAATCTCCACCCAATTCATGCCTGCAGCCACTTCCACCACCACCACCACCAATTACGAGTTTAGGAAGAAATTCTGCACCGAGAACATGCCTGCAGCCCCCTCCGCCACCTCCACCGCCTCCAATTCCATCTCAGCCTTCAGCAAGATTATCTAACACCCAAAAGGCCCCTGCAGTTGTTGAACTATTTCAGTCCTTAAACAACAAAAATGGGAAGGTAGACTCAAAAGGACCAGTGAATCATCCGAGACCAGTAGTTATTAGTGCACACAGTAGCATTGTGGGAGAAATTCAAAACCGTTCAGCTCATCTCTTAGCAGTAAGCTTTGCATTCAATGTATTTTTTAACATTGAGATGTGTACTACTATTTAATGATACTAATAACTCACCATCCTTTCCAGATAAGGGCAGATATTGAAACAAAAGGAGAGTTCGTTAATGACCTCATAAAGAAAGTAGTAGATGCAGCATTCACGGATATTGAAGAGGTCTTAAAGTTTGTTAACTGGCTTGATGGAAAACTATCATCATTGGTAAGTTTCTAGCAAAATTGTTTATCTGGGAGACTATTACTGCCGCTTGAGCAGCCAATTCGTATAATTATTTATCATTTAAGATATCAAATTTTATTCCACTTATAACACACAGGTTAAGCATAGTACTAAATCTCCTTAATTTTATTAAATTTATTTGTAATTTTCTAGGATCTTATTTGTTACTTTAATATTCTTTACACTCTTGTTCTCCTTTTGTAAGGTATAACTAAGAAAATAAAATTAATGACAGAAAACTAGAATTATTTATTTTCTTTAAAAGTGACTTGTAACAAGAAATGGAGGCAATACTTTTATATGGACTCTGAAAGATAACTTCATTGATTTAGCATTTACTGTCATCCTCCTTTCCTGTTCCCAAGACAAAAAATGGTATATTATATCCATACTTTCCTGTTCATTGAGTTTATCTGCTGCATTTAGTTTAAGCCTTCATAAATGATCTAATCCCTACAAGGGAAGGTGGTTTTATGCAGAAATGCACGAGTTACGATATTGAATATTAATGTTTAGTTTAATAGTGTACATCTAATGAAGCTTCATAAAAAAATGAGACTGTACTACAAGATTCATAAAAGTATGCCATTGTTACGTAGTGTTGTAATCAGGTGGCACAACATAAATTATAACTGTTTTTTTTTTAAAAAAAGTCAAAGGATTGTATCCTGTATTCTGCAGGCTGATGAGCGTGCCGTCTTGAAGCATTTTAAGTGGCCTGAGAAGAAAGCTGATGCAATGAGAGAGGCTGCAGTTGAGTATCATGAACTTAAAATGTTAGAACAGGAAATTTCCTCCTACAAGGATGATCCTGACATTCCATGTGGAGCTGCGTTAAAAAAGATGGGCAGCCTATTAGACAAGTTAGATATATCTATCCAGATAATGTTCCTATTTATTATTAATCACTGATAAGACATTTACAGGTCAAGGATGCTAACTCTGTCTCTCTTTACATCTCATTGTAACAGGTCTGAGAGAATCATACAGAGGCTAATCAAGCTACGAAGTTCAGTAATACATTCATATCAAGTGTACAACATTCCAACTGCATGGATGCTTGATTCTGGAATAATGAAGAATGTATGATTTTTATGCTTTAACTTTGAAATGAAAACATTGACTGGACATAGTATATACCTTTGAAACGAGATCAATGTTCAATATGCAAACATTATTTGAATGATATTGTGATTGTTTAAAAGCAAGTCGCTGCGATTCAACCTTTCTGCGATAAGTCTCATACATCCACCATCAATTGTTTTGCTTTTAGTCATGATTAACAAATCCAATGAAGTATGCATTTTGTTTTGGATGTATTAGTCCAGAGTCTGTTTACTGCATGACTTAGAAGATGTGGCTATCTAATTTGTTTGTAGAGGCATATTATATGACTTCCTCTTTAGAGATAGAAAATCCATTTTTATTCAAAATATTGTTACTGATCACCAACAACTACAGGAGATGACCATACATTTCCAATGATTACAATCCAAGTGTTTCTTATCATAAGTCATTTGCATTTATATAAGCATGCTTGTTTCTTATGCTTTTTGTCTTCTCTTAGGGCCTGTTTGGAGGATACTTCTCCATAAACACTTCTAGCAGAGAAAAAATAAGAAAAATGAAATTAGTTTCCTCATAAACTAAAACTGATACATGAATTAAAAACAGGATTTTTGAGAAGCCAATAGGAAATAACTTCTACAAATCAGCTCGTGCATGAGCTAATTGTAGCTTATAGAGAAACTAATTTCATTTTTTTTTGCTATTTTTCTCTCATGGAGAAACTTTTGAACAAACCCTTTGAAGATTTTTTTTTCTTCTTCTGTTGTTGTCTTTGCGAATAAATAGGAAAGTGTGCACATGCTAAATTTACATTGTAAAACTTGAGTTAATGAGTGATATATCATCTATATGCAGATAAAGCAGGCTTCCATGACCCTGGTCAAAATGTACATGAAAAGAGTGACCATGGAACTTGAATCCATTCGCAATTCTGACAGAGAATCTATTCAAGATTCTCTTCTGCTTCAGGGTGTGCATTTTGCTTACAGAGCTCATCAGGTAATTGTGAGCATCTTTCTGCAGATTTTTTGTCATGACTTCTGATTTTCCTCGGACTCTGAGGGTTGGAAATGTGTAACTAGTAAATGTTCAGAAATTTGTTACTAGAGCACATCATAAGTTGAAGCCCTAAACTCCCCCAATAACTACACCGAAAGAACTAACCCTTGTACATGTTATCAGAAGACCACTCTCATTGAATGAAATATTTACCTTTCAAAATATGTCTCCTCATATGTTATTTGATAGACAGACTACATGCACCAATTTCATCATGTACTCTAGGCATGTCACCTTTCAAAATAAGGCTGTCACACTTATTTTGGCATGTTTTTGTAGTTTGCTGGAGGATTGGACGCAGAAACAATGTGTGCTTTTGAAGAGATGCGACAACGTGTACCAGGACACTTAGCAGGGTCTCGAGAACTTTTGGTTGGCATACCATAATCATGGTAGACCACTGTTATTTTATGCTGTTACTAATGCTTACAAAAGATGGGTAATTCATTATTCTTTTTCTCATCTCCAATGTCAATGGTGGTTAGACATAAAGAGATTCTGAAGAAAGAACACTCCATAGTAAGGTCAAATGGCTAATAATCTGTCAGCTCCCAACATGTCATAACCTAGGAATAGGGTCTTCAGTTCAGGGTAGTTTAATTTCAACAGTGAACTCTGTTAGGTGCATGTAACAAAGACAATGAAGAAGAAGAAACTGTGCCTTTTGAAGGTGCATGTGATTAATGTTTATCCAGTCACTTTAAAAGTATAACAGTCATGTTCAATTTGTGTAGAGCTTAGGAAAAACACTTTTGAAGCGATTTCCACCGCGTTCTATAGGAAAAATTACGTTCTTTTCATTTAAGAATGAAAATTTTGTGCCTGTAACAATCATTCTGATTTGGAGTGAAAGTAATGATAAAAACTTCACTGATAATTTTTCATCATCAAAGTAAATTCGATAGTAAATATATATATAAGACTCACTCACTTCTTTCAATAATAAATGGACATTAAATGAAAATAAGAGAAAAATAATGACCAGTTCGAATGATTAATTTCATATTGAAAGTGTGAAAATCACATTATCTATGTTTGTTTCTACATAAAAAAAAATAATCTTAAATTACTATTTACCAAGGACAGAAGTATATTTTTTATTACTGCGGGGAAATTTACGATGTGTTTAGATAAATTCAATTCTGAAACAGTTAGTAAAGATTATCACATAATAATTCAGTAGAAATTATTACAAATATTAAATTTAAAGTAATTACAATATAAATCAATGATATTTATTTGAATAGTGTAAAAATATGCATTTTTAAGTATTTTAATTAAATTTTCTATTAATAAAGAAAATTCAATATAAACAGTAGAAATCTAATAAAAATATATTAAATATATATATATATATATATATTAATTGAATTGAATAAATTTTCAAATTAATTTAAAAATAATTCAAGCTGAACTTGATATACATATTATTATACTATTAATTGTATTTGTATAATCAGGAATTATGAAATAACTGCAACAAACGATTTTTTCAATGGTCTTATTTGTAAAAATACTTTGTTTTGTAATATATTTATGAGTACATGAAGTATGAATTAATATAATTTTTTTATTTTTATAGTTTTTATTTTATATATATATATATATATATATTATATTAAATATAAATATTACACAAAAAATAAAGTTATTTGATAAGACTTTAAAAGGTTTATACATTGATAGCATAAAAAAATTACATTCTTAATCAATCACAAACTATGTAAAGAATTGGGGTTTAACGATATTGGTATACACAATAACCGCAATCTAGAAAGTTTTCACATCAAAACTTAATTCACTATCTATTACTATTTTTATTTTTATTTTTCTATCTATCACCCTTTTGTTTTTATTTCCCTATCTAGCATCCTTTTCTTTTTATTTTTATATCTAACACCCTTTTATTTTTTACTTCTCTATCTAACACCATTTCAAAAATAAATAAAAGAATAATATATTAATTTTTTTTATAATTTTAATTTTGAATATATTAAAAAAATAAGTATTTTTAATGTTTAAAATAATTAGAAATATAATTAATGAATAAATAAATGAGTTTTTACAAAATAAAAAATAAAAAAGTAATAAATTAAAAATGTTTAGTTTAATTTTTTTTTTAAGAATAAAGAAAATAAAAAATTAAACTCTACAACAACATAAAAGTTGAATCTATAAACATAAATTAATATTTATTTTTATTATTATTGATGATGTAATCATGTTAATTTCAAGTAAAAAAATACGGGACATAATTATAAAAAAATCAAAGTCAATTAGTATTAATTAATATTGAACGCACAAATAATATTGAAGTGTCTATCTACCCTAAATGCAAAATCTTAAAAAAAAGTAATGCAATTGTTACACTTAATGCTTAAAAATGAAAAGAAAAAATATATAGAAAATAAAAACAGCAACATTGCAACATATTTGATGGAACTAAAAAATAAAGAGTATTGGCTTGCATACACTGGTCAAATATTATGCCCAAGTCCTGACATGGAAAATAACATAAGAGAACAACATGATCGAACAAAAACATGTTCATATTGTCAAACACCAGGACACACAAAAAGAACATGTCCCAACATTATTGGATTGTGCACTTCTCGTCATTAATTATGTTATGTTTCATTTCGCTCAAACTATTTAATGCACCATTGAAGAAAATATTAAATGAATGATCATCTTTCATTTATTTTTCTTTTTATGATCAACATCTACTTATTTAGTATCGTCTTATATCTTTTATCTTTATCTTGTTTGGATTTTTATTTATTTTTATATCTTGTATATTTATCTTATTTTGTTTTTCTTTTATTTTATATCTTATATGTTTTTAGTTATTATTTTTTTCTGTCATTGTTTATTTATTTTTGTTTTTTGTTTTTATTTTATTATTGTTGTTTTTATTTTCTATACTTATTTATTTTTGCATT
>Ga0123342_1009013_pt1 | contig 12194 bp, 7 predicted proteins | sample Turbeawhitnodule_FD_89960 | JGI IMG/M metagenome (GOLD analysis project Ga0123342, IMG submission 89960) | Root nodule microbial communities of legume samples collected from Mexico - Turtle bean Mexico white nodule | ecosystem: Host-associated > Plants > Roots > Nodule | place: Mexico: Nepantla... | reverse complement strand
CTTTAAATTTAATTTATATAAATTATTATATAAAAATTTTCTTATGTAAAAACTTTGTTGGAGATTATCCGTTTAAAGATAGAATAAATATATATATATATATATATATATATATATATATATATATATATATTGTCAGTTGACTTTCTCGTTGGTTGACCTTGATGACAAGCTCTAACTCCCGTCTGTCTCTTATGGAATCTGTTTTACGTCTTGTTGCACTAGGATGCGGCTCCGTTGAAACAGTGTGACTCAAGCTCCTTTTATAGCTTATCTCTTGTAACAACTTTCTCTCATGAGAATATAATATCTCAACTGAAAGCATAAGGAAAACATTTTGTTTATGGACACATTTTCTTGAGGTGCTACAACAGAAAATAATCTTATATCTAATGAAAACATAAAATAATAACAGAACAACCATTTGTTAGCAGGACACCATCTTAGGCGCCAACAACAGAAAAATATTCTGCTTATGTGGGCACCCTACTCATGGTGCCACATTATCTTTTACTATACACGTACCTCAACCTCCGCGTGCCCCAAACACACACCCTTAGGTTAAAATATGTTTACATGACTTAATCATTACCTGTACTAGCATGTACCTCTAGGTTAAAAAATAGCTTTTACTAATAGTCTTGCACCAACATATAAAAGGTTATTTTAATTACGCCTTAACGGGCTTACTAACCAAATTGAACTCAATCACATGACCCACTTTACTGAACTGACTCACCAGTCCTGAGCACTCTATCCAGTATATATATATATATATATATATATATATATATATATATATATATATTTATAAAAGTAGTAACTATGATTATCTTACAAACCAATTTTAAAACTTGTTATATCCATAGCCTGAAAATATATATGATGTATTTTTTTTCCTACTTAGTCCTTTATCAGGTATATGCATGGTCTCTTTTGTATGTTTGGTTGGAAGTATTATTATGTGGTTTTGCCTGATTTTGGTGATCTTTATTATATATAACATGGGTGGTTTGTTTGGAGAGGAGAAAACTAATAGAGCTGACTTTATTTTTGGTCATCATATATAATATGCTCTTCGTTATCGATAAATAGTATGATTATTTTTCAGAATGGTTCTTATAATATGGTTTAGTTTATATATATATATATATATATATATTAGGGTTTTATAGCATTAAGATTCACTCTTAGGGTCGGTTTAAGGTTATAATATAAGAGAGGTGATGTTACAATTTTTATCTTTTCATAATGGTGTAAGTCCAATTGTTAATTTAATCTATTATTGTTTATTCAAATTCTAAATAATTTTGTGTTTAGTTATCAGAGAATCTCTTATATTGTTTTAATATATTAATTTATTTCTTAAATACAGGATACATTTTTTTGTTAAATATTAATATTGAAGAATTGTTTTGAACAAAGAATCAAACATTACCATTAAAAAAAGAAGAAGCAACGTCTTTAAAGAAATAACAACATTAGTTAATATATTAACTTATCAGATTTAACAAAACAGTTTTTTAAAAATTTTGTTACTGTATATAATAAATTTATTAGTTTGACTTTCATATGCATTAAAGAGATTCTTATCAGTTATTGACTAAACCATTACATATATAATTCAATATAACATAACATATTTAGTATATTATTTAAATTTGATATATATAAAACAAAACTCAATTGGAATGTACATAATTTTATATTGTCAGTTAATTAAAATGATCAGATTTGATTAAATTATTAATATTGGAGTAATTAATTTGAAGTTGCAATTAATAAAGAGTGTTAAAAATATACATTGAATTAAATTTATGAAGAAAAAAATTTTGAAAATTGAAATGATGCGTTAGTCAACTTGACACGCCAAACATGTGTTGTTAACGTTAGATATAATCCGCAGGTGATATGGGAAGGTGATGGTGCATGCCCACAGCATGGGCGAAAACCTGAGCGCAGAGAATCTCCATTGGGAAATACTAATAATTTTGAAAAGCCAAAGTTGGGTGGCCATTGGTGAGTGGGGAGGATGAAAAATTGAAGCTCTTAATTGGTTAGGTGGGACCCAAGGCAAGCTAAAGATGGAAAAAACAAAACATAGTCAAAGGAAATAAGGAGAAAAGAAAAAGAGAAAAAAGAATGCAGCGTATATATAAAGAGATCGAAAGAGAAGATGAAAACAGAAGCACGTACAGACAGCTCAGTTGGTACGTGAGAGCCAGTTTCAGATTTGGGTTACAGCTAAGTTCTTTTCTTTTTCTTTCTTTCAAGTGCTGAGTAATTGCATATATCACCAGAATCTGAAGAGAGTGTAGGAATCCTATGGTGGGTGGAGGAGGAGAGTAATAATTCTGCAACGGAACATGCTTCATCGGTGAGGTGAGGTGAAGAGAGGTGAGTTTCACACGCAAACTCGTAGTGGGTTGGTTTTGTTTTCTTGTGTTTGTTTTTATTTTTATTATTTTTGGGTTTGTTAAGGTGGGAGTCAAAGGTTTCGTCGTTTTGTGTTGTGTTGTGTTCGTTTTTAATTCGGCTCCTTTGGAGTTGGGTCGATGGATCCGAGGCAGCAATGTGGTCGTGTTTTCTCTTTTCTAGGGGGGTGGATTTTCTCTGGAAAATTCTGGGTTGGTGGGGAAATGGGATAGAAATTAAAAGGGGTGATGATGATGGTGATGATAATGGTGAGTGGGGAAAAGGTAGCGAATCTGATAAAGATGGAGTCTTTGGAGAGAAACACTAGTGGGAAATGAAGGACACTGGGAAAAGTGAGAGGGATAAGGAAGGAAAGTAAAGTTGCATATTTTTGGTGTGAAATTAAATTTTGATATGAGGGGAGGGGTAGCGTTAGAGGTGAAAATTTAATGCTACAATATACCCTATTGAATTTGGGTATTGGAGGGTAGGGTCGGGTCTTGGTTTTACTGTTTTTAATGCATTTATTGCAGAAGAAGGTGGAGTGCGTGATGTGAAGAGGGATTAAGAAAGAAAGAGAGAGAGAAGAAAGAAAGAGAGAGAGTAACGGTTGACCATTATGAATGCTATAGTTACAACTCATCCATCATCTCTTAGTACTCTGTGGTTGCTTTTATTATTAGTATTAATTAATTAATTGATTAAATTTTATAACTAGTATATTAGCATATCCCTGCCCTTTTCATCATCCTTAAGCATCCAACTACGTTTACCGACATAGGGAAACTCTTTCTCTTCGCCAGTTTTGGACTTGGGTAAATTCTTTTCTGTTCTGATTTCATCTCACCCCTATGATTGTCTCTCTTCCACTTTCTGACTATGTTTTTGTTCAACCAATTTTGTTTCATCTTTCTAACCAAAAGATTATTTTATAACTTCTGATTCTGAATGTTGCCATTATATTTTATTTTTTAGCACTTTAATCTGCAGGTGAAGTTAGAATTTTCTCTGAAATTGTCTGTTCTGAAGTTTATGTTCAAATGTTTTTTTCTGTTGTCAAATCCTTTTATTTTTTAATATGTGAATAGCTTTTTAGCCCTTGACTATTTTATGGGGATAGGAAGGTTTTGGGATCTGAGATAGATCTCTATCGTTTTGACCATGTTCCCTGATTTCCTTCATGCGATTCCAGTGTAAGTTTTCACTCTGCTGGAGTTTTTTTTCACTGTACTTTTTTCTGGTTTTCTAAACTTGTTTATTCTGATGAGTCAGATCTTAATCGGAGCTAGAGGACAAAGTATTGGTAGGGATTTTGTAGGGAGTCATCTTGTTGTGTAGGCCTTGTGATTTAAAATTTCGGTTTGTAATTTTGTAGTTGAAAACTTTCGAAAAAGTTCGAGATTTTTAAACTTTTTTCTTGTCCTATTATACCTTCTGTACCTTCCTTGGATTCTACTTAGGCGAAATCTTTTGCTTATAAAAAGAAAAGGCAGCAAACTGGTACTTGCTTTTTAGTACTTAAATATGTAATTTATACGTTGTGCGGATTTTAAAAGCTTAATATAGAACATGGTCCCCAGTTTTTCTGCCTTAATCTAAACCTTTGTTCTTAGAAATATTGGTAAATTCTTCATTTCAGGGTTTAATTATTTTTTCTGCTTTATTTTATAATTGGAGTCATGACTCGTGACTAGAGTTGGATTCTGTTAAATTTTCTTCTTTGTATGGGAATCATGAATATGGGGTAACAGTGACAGAATCAGTTGTTCTTTTATACTGCAATCCAAATAAATATTTTATGATTTCTTATGATTAGAGATTTGCTCTTTCTTTTTCTCTTTTTGCTTTTTTTCTTCTGTTTTTGTTCTTTAAATTAAGGTTATCCTTAGGAACAGTAGAGTAGAATCTTATTATCGGTGTTTGGCTTTGAATGCTTCTATAGACCATCGAGTCCATTATTGCTTCCTGTTTTCATTATATGCATTAATTTAGTTACTTGCTAACATATCATTGTTATTGTTTGCTGATTTTCAGAACCCTGAAGAACAGTGTAATCAGACTAGTCTCTTTGGTTGAACATAGTCGAAGTACCACCTGTGACTGTTGATGAAAATTTGCCCATGAATTTCTGCCTGTGTGTACAATGAAATTAGGTGACATACTGTTTATTTATGGTCCCTGCAATTGGTTGTTTTACAATATCTTACTGACTTTTTACTGACTTTAATATAGCTTTGGTTGACCATTTGTGTTTTCATCAAGATCGTGACCCCTGAAATGGGACTCTCATACATATATTTTAAATTGGTTGGGCCATGATTCTCAATTCTAGTAGAGGGTGTTTTGTTTCTTGATCTGTTTGTTGAATGTGGGTTAAAAGATGGTTCTTACTAGTTCTTTAAAGCAATTATTTAACAATTCTAAACACCTGTTCTCCCTATGATTTACTTAGTTTTAAATGGTATGTGTTTTATCGTCAATCTGTTTACCGAATGTTCTAAATGGTACTGTTTTATTTATTATCAATTTTCTTACTTTTAAAGTGTAGCCTAACTAATTTTTACCCGTATCTTATGAATGTGCAGAAGGAAAAGTGGCTTTTCGGCATTCAAATATTGGTCTTGAGCCTGAATCTCAGTCCTTTGTGTTCATTGACGATGATCGAATTTCTGATGGATACAAATTACCGAACCAGAAAGTGAAGGAATATGAGAATGAAGTGCCTGCTTTTTTAGAGAACACTGGACAAGGTTTAGATTCATTACAATATGACATGGAGTCAGTTGATTGTGAAACAAATGAATATGAAACAAAGGTAAGGGACTTGGTTGAGCCACTATCTCACTCTTCCAAGGATATAGAGTCGTTTATGAAGTTTCCAAATGGTATAGAATCAGTTAAAAGGTCCCCTACTTCACCAATCTCTAGTCCTAGGGAGGGAGTAGAGTCGCTCAGGAATTCTGTGGATGTTTTCATGGTCAAAACTGTTACAGAATGTGAACCACATCCAGAAGTGTGTTACAATGAGAGTAATTATCATGTTGTCAAGGATATATGCATCGATGAAGGAGTCCTTAAGAAGGATAATATAATGTTTGTGAATCCTGTTGATGAAAAAGCCCATGATTTCTTCCCTTTCGAGAGTTACGAAACTAAAGAAAAACAGAAAGACAACACCAGTATCAATGTACTAAGCCTAACACCAACAGAGGGGTCTGATAAGGTTTTTGCTAATCATAATCAGCACAAGGATTTGATGCTCACAGAAGTTTCTGGAGATGTCAACAAACAGACGCCTTCACCGGGAGACAAGGTGTTGTTGCAAGATTTACTCACTGAAGACTCTGCATCTTCTGATGACAAGGGTGAACAGGTATTTAATATGCTATCAAATATTATCTATGTATTTTGTTTGGAAATATATGTTAATCGTTCTTCTGGAAGGATTAAATTTGGCATGTCAATTAAGTTTTCAAGATTGCTACTTGTTTGATTAGATACAGCACTGAAAACACAATGTGTTCATGGAGTCACTAGTTAAGCAGAACAATCTAAGATCTTAATACTTTAAGAAGCATATTATCTAGTATATGAGGTTTCTAGATTGTTGATTGTGTTCCATATCTATGTTGCGACAAACATATCTTTTAGGAGCCTTTATTTCTACAATTATTATTAGACAAGTTTGATTTTTGTTTTGGAAATTGTGCATTTATGGGGTGAAGAATGAATGTGTTATACGTGCAGATCTCCATTGAGCCTGGATTGCACTCCATATCGGAAGATCCTTCTATGGCAGCAGGAGAAGATGAATCAAAGAATGACAGCAAGGCTCCAGAGAATGCAAAAGTTGATCCTTCAGCTCCTGCAGATTGTGGTAAAGAAGAATGCAGGCAAAGTGGTAGTTGTAAATGTGATGAAATTCAACATACAAGCAGGCCAATGGAATGGAAGAGCGATGATCAGGCTGCAACCAGCCACATTCGTCACAGCTTAGGCGAGTCAAGTTTCTCTGCCATGGGTCCGGTGTCGGGTCGAATAAGTTACTCAGGGCCAGTACCTTTTTCCGGCAGCATCTCCCTTCGATCAGATAGCAGCACAACTAGCACACGATCCTTCGCATTTCCTATGTAAAGTGCCACAAAACTTGTTGAGTTGACACCTTTTGCAATGGCCTTTTTGGTAAGTAATCATCCTCACTGATAAGCTGATTTTTTTTCTTCTGCAGAATTCAATCTGAATGGAATAGCAGCCCTGTGAGGATGGCGAAAGCTGACCGGAGGCACCACCGGAAGCAGCGGTGCTGCTGGAGGGGTGGCTTTCTTTGCTGTAAATTCTGAGAGATTAGTTTCCTTATATCCATTTAAACTGTACCTGAGTTTCATGCACCACCCTAGCTGTTGAGTAGTGTGCAGTAGGTTTAGAATGCTCCTGAATGTTTGGAGGCAAACAAAGTAGTTGTTTTAGCTTAGCTTGCTCATGATTCTCTCCTTTTTTTCTCTTTTCCTATACATGGTTTCATTGATTTTTTATTTTGTTTCAATTACAAACAATTTGCAGTACATATTAGTTTTTCATCTTTTCATGTATAACTGCAAGCTTTTTGAATTAGGTGGCTAGTTTAATCATTGAAGCCTCTTGATTTGGATATGAATCTAAATTTAAATGTTTCTCATGTTCTTTTCACTACCAATGATATCCAATTATGGAATTGAGAATAAAGAATTTTTGTTTGAAATTTTCATCTATGTATGCATTTTTCTTTAAATTCCATGGAACTGGTTTGCAGGATTTTTTTATATATAACCAAAATGTGCCAATATAACTGGAAATAGAGGATTGAACCTTAAGGTACATTTGATTTTGGAGAAAATCTGGAAAATAGATAAAATAAGTAATTTGCTCAATATAAGCAAAAGAACAAAAGCTTGTGCCAAGAAATTTTGAAAGCCATTTTGAATGAGGGGAAATTTTAGAGTATTTTTTTGAATAATTTAGTCGTGTTTTGCACAAAATTATTTTCAATGTGAGTTCCCACAAAATTAATTTTTATGTAGAATTGAAAATTTAACTGTTTGGAGTTAAAATTAATTAATTTAACTTGTTACTTTTATTAAATTAATTAGTGTAGTAATAAATTAGAATTTTGAGTGAAAATAATATATGGTACTTTAGTTTAAAAAATTATGTCAATATTTCTAGTTATTTTTTACCAATCAAATATAATTTTATCATTCTTAGAAATTATAAGTTTTAGAATCTGTGATTTTTGAAATTATGTTGTCCGTATGTGAAAACATTTCCATGTGCACCAAACGCTAGAATGATTATGTTGAAATTCTTTTCAGTTGATTTGATTTTGCAGCATGATGCTTCTAATAATGACGTGTGTGCAGAGGTTGCACACGAGTGAATATAATACAGCATAAAATCATGAATAAATGATTAAGGTTACCCTATACCCTTCTAATTGTATATGCTTAAAAAGTTTTCCATTTTTTTTAAGTACTTCCCATCTTATGCCAAGTTTTTTTATTTACCCTTTTCCTTATGCTTGTTTGTTTTTTTATTAAAATAAAATATATATTTATATATTGTAGATATTATATCTAATTAGTTATTTAATTTTTTTTATATTATAGATCTTATATATAATTAATTATTTAATTTTTAAATATTATAGATATTATATATAATGAGTTATTTTGTTTTTAATTCTGTTCATCTTGTTAGATAGTTTTTATTTTATTTTGTAATGATACATTTAATTCAATGAATTATCTTTTTTTTTTCAAAGTCTATAGTGAGATTTATTAAACCTATCATCTCATCTGCTATCGCGTTGTTATTAGATCATCGCAATATCTAATTTTATGTATTAGATGTATATATCTTTATGTGAAGAAGTCTCTTAGAGATGACTAAAAAAAAGTAGGGTATATAAATAAAGTAGATTTAGTAAGATTGAGTTTCAACTCTTTCTAAAATTTCGTCATTTGTGTGATACAACTTTATTCAAAATTTTCATTCATTTTATTATATTCATTATATATGGAGATATATATTGGTAACAATATGTTGTTGTAAGGTGATTGAAGTTGTTGTGAATGATTTTAAATATATTTAGTAAGGTTTGTTGAGCATGTCATCTCATTCGTTATTAGGTTGTTATTGGACCAGTCAGAAATATTTAGTTTCAAGTACGAGATGTTTATGTCTTGATGTGAGGATATATGTTAGAAATCTCACATGACTAAAAATAAAGTCAATTTAAAATAATAAAAATAATTCTCACATTTTAAGTCGGTTTAGTAGGGTTGAGTTTGAAGTCTTTAAAAAAATTCATAGTAGTTATAATAATGAGAATAATAAGAATATTATTATTATTATTATTATTTTCAGCTGAAACATATCTGTTAGTAGCATTGATTTTTAGTTTTATCTATTGTTAAAATGTGGTATGTACTTTGCATATTATTCACTTTGTTTCCTTTTTCAATTGTGATAATCTTGAAATGATTTATATTTAGTTTTTCCACCTGAATAGGTTTGGCACATGGTTGTGATTGCAGTCCATGGAATTAGGGTGTGCATATGAATGGTGATGAGATAAGTATGCATAGGTTAATACCCCTAAATGGATTCCTATGTGTAAATTCCTAAAATAATAATAGTAAAATTGAAAAGTTATACTTTAGGTGTTTCTTTCCGAATCATGATCATTCATTAACTTCTTCCTTTCCACATTCCTCCTACAACTATTTTATTAAGAAAAATAATCCTAAAATATATGTTTTTAATCAAGAGTTTATTCTTAGTTTGCATGGGAGTTTGGAAGAACAGTTATGCAATTTAAGTCAGATTTTTAGTTTATTGTAAACGCCTATCAATTAAGTCAGAAGCAGTTAAAAGCTTCACAGTTAGAGATTTTTTTTATATGGTTTGGAGTATACCAGTACTCCTATTTATTTCATATTTCATAGCTCATAAAAAAACCAAGAATAATAATAAAGAATGGTACCTTGACACACCTATTCATTAAAAACATCTACTTTTCTTAATTTAGTGTATTACAATAAAATAATATTTATACAGTTGTAAGATGAATATAGAAAAAAAGCGGCATTAATGAATGATATCCTTTAATAGTCCTCCAAATTAAAAACCTACTTTTATGTATATTCATTGGCCACTATTATATCAATGCCAAAAGTTATTCAATGGTGCCCCCCTTTGAAAATAAAACCAAAGTCTATTTTGCTACATTTGTTTTTCCAACAAAGAGGAGATATTCTCACCCCTTCTCAAGCATTTTTGAATGTGTAAATTCATTTGTCAATTGCCCTGGTTTATTTTATATTAAATTCTATTTCTATAATAATATAAGTTCCCTTGAATAATGCTACCTTTCTATAATTTTTTCTCAGTTTTCTTACTTCGAAAATGCGTGTTAAAATAAATTACTACGTTGTAGGTTGTTCCATCTTCACATCCACGCATACCTTATAATATTCATACCTTATTAAAATATTATGAAAAAGATATTTATGTATATTAATTGTATGCCTACGGTTTATATGCAATCAAATTGGAGAGATGTGCTCCATGTAATTTGTTACTCCATATGTTATGTCTATATATCAACAATTATATCAATCTATTGACTTATTTGATCTACATGGAAAATATAATAATTTCAATATTCTCCCTTAAGTTGGTGAGTAAATATTATGGATTCCCAACTTGTTTCGTAAAGTCACGAACTAATATTTTTCAAGAGATTTAGTAAATATATCTGCTAAATAACAATGTGAAGAGACATGTGATGGACTTATCATCCAAACTTGCAACTTTTCTCCGTACGATGTGATAGTCTATCGATATGCTTTGTACGCTCATGAAATATAAGATTTGTTGCATATGGAGTGTCGCTTGGTTATCACAATACAAAGGTGTAGACAATCTAATTGAAACCTTGAGGTCTTGCAGGATATAATGTAACCATGTTAGCTCCAGACAAGCATTTGCCATGGCCCGATATTCTGCTTCGGTAGATGACTTTGACACGTTGGTTTGTTTCTTAGGCTTCCAGAATACCAATGAATTTCCTAGGAAAATGCAATAGTCACTAATTGATCTTCGAGTAATACGACATCCTCCCCAATCTGAATCATAATAGTCTTTCATCTTAAGATCATTATCAAAGGGAAGTAATAATCCTTGTCCGAGTGTCCCATTGATGTACTTCATAACCCAAAATGCTGCATCCCAGTGAGTTTTGTGAGGCTCTTGCATAAACTGACTTAAAATTCTAATTGAGTAGACAATATTTGGCCTTGTGACAATGAGGTAAATGAGTCTTCCAACTAACTTGTGATATTTAGTTGGGTAGTATAATAGATCATCATCAGTAAGAGTGAGTTTTAAATTTTGCTCCATGGGAAACTTCTCTGATTTGGCCTCAGTTAGACCTCTATCATCCGAAATGTCCAACACATATTTTCTTAGAGACATAAAAAATGTCATGTTTAGACTGAGAAAAATTCAATTTCCAGAAAATATTTTTAGGTGCCAAGATCCTTGATTCAAAAATGTTGAAGCAAAAATTCCTTGAGATGCTTGATTTTGACATCATCATGTCCTGTTAAAAGTATATCATCAACATAGAGCAAAATAACTATGAAAGATGATAAAACAGTCTTGGTAAATAAAGAATAGTCTACTTTTGATTGAATCTATCCTGTCTTTTGAATAGCCTTAGAGAAAGTAGCAAACCAGTTTCGGGACACTTGTTTTAATCTATACAATGACTTATGAAGCCAACAAACCAGATTTTTCCCCTAACAGCGAAGTTCGGGAAGAAGCTCCATGTAAACAGTTTCATGAAGGTTACCGTGCAAAAATGCATTTTTTACGTCAAGTTGGTAGGTGAACCAGTTTCTAATAGTTGCAACATTCAAAAGACATTGTAATATCGTAAGTTTAGCATTAGGAGAAAAAGTCGCAATATAGTTGATGAGCATATATTTATTCACACTCACTAGCCTTAATAATAAATTATTGGACTATAATAATAAATAAATCCATTGTTTTAATTAATATTAATATAATTGAGTTTATTTGGGCCTTAACTATTATCTTTGGTAATTTTGTGTTTTTAGGGTAAATGATATGAAGCATCTACCTTTGTGAATGAGCCAAATATGCAGAAGTCCAAGTTGCTTCTTTGAATCAAAACAGAAAACAAATTCTGAGGAGAAGAAAAAGAAAATAAAAGCTACAAAATCCCAAAAACAGAATTGGAAGCAAATCTTCTGCAAAATAAAAAGAATTATGGAAAGTGGAAACTGTTTACAAAATCTAAACTGCAATATTTTCCCAATATCCTTGGAGCATAAAAGCCTATAAAAGGACACAAGCATCAAGGAGAAAATGAGAGTTTCATAGGGTTTTCTTAGTTTCTTTTCTTCTTTATAATTCTTTTGTTTTGCCTCCGCATGGAAGGCTAAACCTTTTTTGTTGATTCCTTTGTAATTTCCCATTGAGTTATGAGGTTTTGTTCAATAAAAGTTTCAATTTTTAATTCTCTATAGCAGTTGTTTTTATTGTCTAATCTCCTAGAAAACTGGTTTTTGTGAGAGGTTGTACTTGAACGAATGATTGAGAGTCTTCCTTATCTTAAACTTTGGTTTCTTAGTTAGTTCGCATTGTTCTAATTAATTTCTTGGGCGCATGATTCAAGGGAGAGGAGGTAAGCATTCCCATGGAGTATACGCATG
>Ga0123342_1009012_pt1 | contig 12197 bp, 11 predicted proteins | sample Turbeawhitnodule_FD_89960 | JGI IMG/M metagenome (GOLD analysis project Ga0123342, IMG submission 89960) | Root nodule microbial communities of legume samples collected from Mexico - Turtle bean Mexico white nodule | ecosystem: Host-associated > Plants > Roots > Nodule | place: Mexico: Nepantla... | reverse complement strand
TTTAAAAAATTAATTAATTTTTTAAATAATTCATGTGAAATGAGAAAAGGGTAGATAGTGGAACTGTTTTGATAAAATTAGTTTTTTTTTTAATATAATGTATGAGTTATGGAAAGTGGGTGTGTTTTTGTTTGGTGGATGAAGGAAGAAGGAATGGGCTTGAAAGAAGGCAATAAAACTAGAAATGGGTTTGATAGAGTGGCCCAAATCACAGTCGGAAAATAGAAGTAAAAGCAATGAAGAAGATCGGCGATTGCAGAAGAAAGCACAGAGAAAACACAAAAGGGTAACGGAGGCATAAGCTTAGGAATAACGCACCCAACACAAAATAAAGACACGGATCAATGACCTGGCAAATAAATTTAAATTCCCGCCTAAACCCCTGACCCCTTTGATTTCATTTCATTTGCAATTGAATTTCAATTTCTGAATGAGCTTAATATCTCCCCGCATTTGTGCCTAGCCTTATGTCATAGTATAACATATCGTTCCCTTATCTTTCTCTCTCTTCTTCTCTCCACCCAAACCCTAACTCCCAACCCTATTCCCCTCTCTCCGTATGTAATCCCTTCAATTTTTCTCTATTTTTCATCAATTTTTCATCGTTTTCATCGATCTTCTGTGATTTCCACCGAATAAAACTAATCTCCTCGTGTTACTGCAGCATCCGTCATGAAAGGAGGCAAGTCAAAAACCGAATCTAAGAGAGCCGATGCCAAGTAAGTTTCCTGTGCTTTTTTTTGTCCTTCCTTCAATTGTTTATTTCGCGCACGATTCAAGGTTTCCTGCAGTGAAATATACGAGAAAGTTGTATTTTCGACTTTCTGGATCTCAGATCTCAGATCTCTGTTATGTATCGTGTTTAATATATCAGATTTGGTCGTTCTATTATTTGATTTTGGATTCCATTGATTTTGCTTTGAATTTCAGACTTGCTGTGAACAAGAAGGGTGCAGCCACCAAGTCCAGGAAACCAGCAGGGAAGGGGAAGGCTGCGAAAGACCCTAACAAGCCAAAGAGGCCTCCCAGTGCTTTCTTTGTTTTCATGTAATTGTTATGTATTTTTGTTTTGTTCTTTATAATTCGTTTGATTTTCCATGCCGTAGGTTATCTCTTTGCTGCATATTGTTGGCGTTTAAACTTTTATAGTTGTCCAATGAAAATTTCCCTGTTTTCCTCCATTTGATGATTTTGCTTGTTTTCTCTATTTTTTTATTGTTAAATATAAATTTGGCCTAAATATGTAAATTATCTTAGATCCTGGTTACGCGGCTTGCTTGAATGCTTGATATATTTTTTTGTTGGCATGATGTTGTTGTATACATGGTTTGTGATTATTTTCTTATAATATCTTTATATTATTAAAGGGAGGAATTTAGGAAACAATTCAACAAGGAACATCCTGACAACAAAGCCGTTTCGGCCGTAAGTGATATGTGTTGTTATAATTTTGTAATTTTGTAGTATAAAACTCTCTTTCAGTTATCTTACTTTAATTGAACATTTCAGGTTGGAAAGGCTGCTGGAGCAAAATGGAAAACAATGTCTGATGCTGTATGTACTTGACTATTTCTTGACCATGCATTATAAACTGATTTGTTCGAACATACTATTGAAATAATGGGTAATTGTTTAGGATAAAGCACCGTTTGTGGTAAAGTCTGAGAAACGAAAGGTGGAGTATGAGAAAAGCATGAGAGCCTATAACAAGAAGCAGGTTGGTGCAAATTTGGTGATGTTTTTTATTATAGCAAGACAGAAATGATGGTTTGGTTTATTTTATGTACTCTTAATTGTTCTCATATGGTTATGTTGTTGGTTGTTGTCAGGCGGAAGGTCCTACTGCTGGAGATGAAGAAGAATCTGAGAAGTCAGTATCTGAGGTGAATGATGAGGATGATGATGAGGAGGGCAGTGGCGAGGTTTCTTTTTATACTTTTTTGCGTCATTGCCTTGTGGTTTGTGGTAATTATTTGCATGATATTTACTTGGTATTGTTTATTTCATGCAGGAGGAGGATGATGATTAGAGAGTGGACTGATAACAATTTATGTAGGTTTTGATGATTTGGATCATCTTTTGTAGGTGGTCTGGTCATTTCCTGATGATAAACAAACATGTTTCTTTCTTCCAGAAAAATATTTCTCTGCTCCCTCCGTAAAATTGTTTTGTCTGTCCAAAACGTGAATAGTTGAAAGATGGGAGATCTTTATTTGTACTTCTAAATCCAACTGCTTAGTTAAGGGGTGCTTATCTTTTGTAGAGCTTTTAGTTTGATTTAGTTCTCTTGTTGAAATCTGGTTAAGTTTGTATGAATATAATTGGCTTATCTTCCCATTTCTGCTGTATATATACATATGCTATGATGCTTCACACTTCATTCATGTTGCTGTGCTGTATGTTTTTTTTTTTTATTTTATTTTAATGTTTTGGGTGTTGTGTTCTGCACCTGATGTATGTGTTTTTTCAATTTAATGTTGCATTGTATCAACATTCATACGTGTTTTTCTATTTGAAGTTGAATTATCTCAACATTTATTTTGAACTAATGTTTGGCGATATTAAAACGTAGTTTTAAAATGATAAAAGTTGCTGCTTTAAAATGTAATTGATTAGTGTTGCTGCTTTAAAATGTAATTGATTAGTGTTGCTTTAAAACGTAATTTTAATAAAACCTTATCGAAATTTTATAATGGTGAGGTATATCCTTCATCGTGTAATCAGTTTACATGTGTCATTTTTTTTGTTGTTGGATCATTTGACGAATTTTGACGGATGATGATGGTTGATTGTATTGTGTTTGTTGGTACTTTTCCAGTCATGTAATGTATAAAAAGCATGATCTCACAGATTAACTGTTTCTATTTTATATACAAAAGTTGTTTGTAGTTTTTCTTTCTTGTAAAAGTATATTTTGAATATTTTTCCGTTGGAATTGTTCTATACTTGTACTATAATTATTTCATATACTTAAATTTGATCCATTTATAATTACTATAGAAGAAAATTTAATATACTTTTGATGTATATTAATATTTATAAAAAATATCTTAAAGTAATTATTTTTTAAGAACATATTTTTATAAAAGAAATTAGATATTAGTCATCTGTTTGTTATCTATATTATAATCTAGGTCGTATTATTTGGTTAGGGTTTTTTTGTAATTTTAGCAAATGTTTAAATGTATAGACATGAATATGTAATGGTAGGGTTTTTTTGTAATTTTAGCAAATGTTTAAATGTATAGACATGAATATGTAATGGTAGTTGGGTATTAAATGTATCCGCATAAATATGTAATGGCAGTTGGATATTAAATATGTAGTTATTAATTTGTAAATCTGACTATTGGATATTTAAGTATACAATCATACATACGCAATATTTAGTTATAAATTTTCAAATTGACCATGAAATTATTAAGAATGCAATTAAATTAATTTAATGAGTTGAACTATATGTGTTTGTATTTGAAGTAGTTTTTGAATATTTGAACTGTCATTTTGATTTATTTTTGTGTATAGAATGAACATTTTAGTAATTTAGCATATTTTAATATTGTATTATATTAGTGCAAATTGTTCTGTTCCTTTTAAAACTCATACCATAAGATTTGTGTTTGGATTGGTTGTGAATTTTGTTAAATTATTTGTGTTATAATATTCTTTTTTATCTTGTTTATATATATATATATAAATATATATTTTAAAAATTGAAAATATATATTGTGTGTTATTTTAGTGTGATTAAATTGATTTTTTTGAATAAATTTCTGATATTTCAATTTTCTTTTGTATATGATATTTTGATTTTGTTATATCATTTGTTGGTTTTTCATATATTTGTCAATATAAGGTTATAATGTAATTATATTATAACATTTTTTATAATTATTATTTTTATATATAAAGGGATTTCCTTTTAACTGTTTTTTTTTTTACATATTTTTTTTAAAATTTTATCCTCATATTAATATTTATTTTATTATTTTATTATTTTTCTGAGTAGTTACTAAATATATTATAATTTTTATAAAATTATATTTTGAAAACTATTTTTTTTTCTTTTTAAAACTAATATTTTAAAAAAATTAATATCTGTTTAGTTTTTTTTTTTTTTTTTTTTAAATTTTTTTTTTTTTTTTTTTTTTTTTTTTTTTTTTTATTTTTTTTTTTTTTTTATTATTTTATTTAATTATTATTTTGTAACTACCTGAATTGTGGTAAAATTAAAAAATATTACTTAAATTGAAAATGGAGAAAAAAAAACTAATTGAAACATCAGAAATATATAAAAAATTCTCTTCTTTAAATGTTTTTTAGTATATACAATTTTATTCCTATAGGTAAATATCAATAAATTTGTTTAGAAGATCGAAAAAGAGATATTTAAAAGAATAAAGAGTAGGAGGAAGAAAGGATGATTGTTTGTTTTGATGACAATAGAAGAGGTAAATGAGGGTGTAAAACACAGGAAAATTTCCTGTTTATAAACACACAGAAACAAAAAAAAAAACGAAAATCAGTGTCGTACTATCTCGCTCTTTGCTTTCGTACACCTCGTCTTCCACGGCACACTCATTTTGTTCCACAAATTCTTCACCCAATGCAGCATCGACGCAACTCTTTGCTTCTAAACGTGCGTCTCTCACCTCTAATTTTGTTACTTCTTTCTTTTGCTTAGGCACAAGCTGCTTTAGGTTGTTAAGGTTCTTCGCAATACACCTTCTTTTGTTGTCAATTTTTAATTTTAATTATTATTCGTTGCATGAAATTAAACTGATCAATCGCAATTCGGCTGTTGCTTGGATTTGAGAATTAGCTCTTGGCTTTCTGAATTAATTTCCTTAGCAATGCAATTGGGTTTAGTTTGCGTTTAAGTATTGGTGGATGTTGAGAAAGAAAGGACTTAGGGAAGAAAAGGGATTAACATGCTCTTAAGGATAAGAAAAAATAATCATATTTTATTATATTTATTTTTTATGTAATATTTTTCATAATTAATAATAATTGGGATGAATTTTTTTGTTTATTATTTAATGATATCATATTTATTATTTAAAAATAAAAAATGTAGAGGTTATAAGATTTTTACATGCATCTGCTGTTGTAATTATTATACTGAAAACTATTTTTATTTCTTTTATTCAGATGCTTAAAATTGACTGGTTATATAATTGAAAAAGGATCAAAAATTGAAAACTGACCCATTCTAACTTGTTACTTTAGATTTTGATTTGAGTAAGTAATGATTTATTATTATGTTTTCATTTAATAATATTTGTGTAGAGTTAATCCACAAGTAATAAGAACCTAAAAGTATTGTTTAATTGTTTGATGATAAAAGAATGAAGATATGAGAACGTGTATTTTGTTAATGTGAATGGAAAATATAACCAAGATTATGAAACAAAATATTAATGATAGTCAGATATGAGAGTGAAACTTGTTTACTATGGTTATCAATTTGTTTTTATTAAAATTAGATACTAAAGGAGCATTATAATTTTTAATAATAAAATTATATAATTGATTTATAAATGAGTGAAAATTATAAATAATTAATTATATTAAAATAGTTTAAGACAGTTTTTTTATTTCAATAATATTTTATTATAACATGTTTAACATTTTTTTCTCAAAAATCACTTTGATTTCTTTTGTAAAAATATTTAGTCTCTGTGATTTAAAGTTTATATTAAATTTAAAAATATAATCTTTTGTAAATAATAGTCTTTTTTGTTGTTGAGCCAATTTATTAAAGTAAAAATATAATCAAATTTTTAATTTTATTTGGTATTGAATTCTTCTATATCTTGGATGCAAAATCAGTACTATTATCTTTTAATTTTAACAATTATATAGTTTTATACTTATTAAAACTATTGGTGAAGTTTATTTGATGTTTTAATTTATATGTTTTTTAAAACTTTATTTTATTTTTTACTAGCATATATTTAATAGTAAAATATTGAATACACACAAAATTAATTTCAAAGTGTGTGAGTTTATATTCAGTGTTATGATATTGGACTTTTGCCCATATGATGCATTTTCAACTTTTACTAGATTAGCTTGAAAAACTTTTTACTCAGTGCATATCATTTCACCAAGTATATCTTTATTTTTTAAAACTCACTAAACATTTTGAAATTGGGTTTCCAAATTTTGTCATCCCATACACAATGTTATTTTCTTATTTAGTTTATTTTCTCATATTTGACATTTGTTTATATTTTTTTTTTATTTTGGATTTTTTATTATGTCATTTCTCTGTTTTTTATTATCTCAAAATTGCATTATTTATTATTTTTATCATCATTGAATAGTTTTACATAAATTAAATTAATTTCATTAATCTTTTTTTGAAAATGTAATTTTTTATTGTACAAGATACTGTTTTGAAACAATCAAATTCAAGAAAGTTTATTTTAACAGTGTTTTTCTACTTTTAATTTTTTTTATTTCTTCCCTATATTTTTTAATATAAACAAACTCAGGGAGATGTTCTTACGTATAAAGTTTTTCATCATTTCACAGGTGAACAACAAAAAATCACTAGTGAAGACAACTGAAAAAGAAACAAGTTCTTTAACTTCTGTCATATACAAAGAAATGTCTTTCTTATATACCTCTACCTTATTGTAGAGGAGAATAATGACTGTATATAATCATATCTCACTGCTGCTTAAACATTCATACTACTTAATCATATTTGCTTTACTTATAATATGTTCTATGAAAGAAACATTTCATAACTAGTTGAATGAAATTGGTGTATGCATTTGCTAAGAACATAGTTCTTTATTGCAATGTAGGCACATATAGTTGAAATTTCATAGGTTCTTTCAGTCATTATTTTCAAGAAATGGATAATCTGTGTATCCAACAACAGGATCACTGGTGTAAAAAGTTCTTCTATCAGGCTTGTTCAATTCAGCATCCATTTCAAATCTCCTTGGTAGATCTGGATTAGCCAAAAACAAGCGTCCATAAGCCACCAAATCTGCACCATCATCGGCAACCACTTTGTTTCCACCACTCTTATTGTACCCCCCTGCAACAATAAAGGTTCCACCAAAAGCCTTTCTGATAGGCAACAAGGACATATTGGTCTCACACTTTTCAAACATTGTAATCATCCTGGGTTCAATGACATGACAATAAAGAATGTCCAATTTGCTTAAGGATTGTGCCATATAAATGCCCAATGCTTGAGGGTCAGAGTCTTTGCAATCACAATAGTTAGCAAAAGGAGACAGTCTAACACCAACTTTCTCTGATCCAATCTCATCAACTATTGCCTTCACAACCATGAGTGGAAATCGACAACGATTCTCTAAGCTACCTCCATATTCATCATCTCTGTCGTTCACATGGTCTTTAAGGAACTGCTCAATTAAGTATCCATTGGCTCCATGTATCTCCACACCATCAAAGCCTGAATAAATTACCAGTTGAATCACACATATATTGACTTTGTCACATTATCTTCTTCATTAACATGAAGTTTTTAGTAACACAATTTTTTATTAAATATGATTGAGTATAAATATATCACTTAAGCACTTTAGCATATCACATGCATGCAAGTATGTAGGTAACATTTTGTAGAGTCAAATCACATTTTGAATGAGGAACTAGAAGAAGAAGAGGAATCTGTTGAGCAAAAGTTACTACCAGCTTCTATAGCATTTTTTGCTGCCATTCTGAAGTCATTGACAATCATAGGTATTTCATCTGTTCTGAGAGGACGTGGAGGGGGGTATTTAGTGCTGCTACCTTCAATTGCCTTGTTTGTACTTGAAATTGGAGGTTCTCCATTTGGCTGATACACTGTTCAATATATATTATCAATGTTTACCGCATCATTCGTGCAAAACTTCAAAATAATTAATGAAGGTTGAAATTTAAATGAAAGTTCAGAGACACCATCATATGCACTATAGTACTGTCATATAGAGTTTCTAGTGAAGGGGAATAAATACAAATATGAATACCATAGTTGGAGACTCTTCCAGCATGCCAAAGTTGGCAAAAGAATATACCCCCTTTCTGGTGAACAGCTCTCACAATTGGTTTCCATGCTTCCACTTGTTCTCTTGTCCAAATGCCTGGTGTATTTGGGTATCTTTAACAAGGAAAAAAGATGCAACAAATGAATTAATCAAATTTCTGGGTACCAAAGCTTTTTGTGGTTGACCAGTTTTGAAAAACATGTTAGTTTATGTTTCTTCCTTTTTGCCAATGTGTCTAGTTTCTGAAATTCCTAGGAATCATACATTGAGGTTATTCACTTGAGAAAAATACAGAAAAAAATGAAAAGAATGGAAGATAAGACTACCCTTGTGCAGTTTCTGACACCCCTGAGGCTTCTCCAATCAAAAGTCCACCCTTTGTTGTTCGTTGAGAATAATAGAGAGCAGCATGAGGCTGAGCCACGAAGTTGTAAGATCTTGTTCTTGTTAATGGTGCCAGAACAATCCTACAGCATGGAACACATATTAACCATTTCTCTATACACTGAGTTAGAATTTGGTTTGAGGAACCAATATGTGGTGATCAAGGTAATAGCCATGTCGATTTACCTGTGAGATAGATTGAATTTTCCCATCTTGAAAGGGGTGAGAAGGGGTATCACTTCCCTTCCATTAACCACCTTCTCCTTCTCTTCCATTGTCTCCTTGTTCATCATCCTTTTCCCACCTTGCTAATTCAGAATCTGTGATGGAATATGTGGACTCTTGCTCTTCATTCTTATAGTAAATCAAAATAGTTGTCTTTTTAACTTTTTTTTTTCTTTTTTCTGAAAGTCATAATAAATCCAAACGAATTTATGTGGACTGTTAACTACTATATATTTTGCCTTGATTTAATCAATTTGCATTTATTATTATATCTTTTTTTTATTAGAAATATATTTGTTTTTAATACTATTAATTGTTTTTCACAGGATTTAAGAGAATGAATTCTTTATTACTATTTACACTTTTATTTTTCCAACTAACTTTTTTTTATTTTTCTATCTAGTGTCATTTAGAAAGTAAAAATAAATAAATTAATAAATTAAATAAAAAATATAGTTTATTTATTTATTTTTTATTTACTTTTGAAATCGTGCTAGACAGAGAAATAAAAACAAAAAGATGTTAGATATGAAAGTAAAAAACAAATGGTGATAGATGAGAAAATAAAAGTATAAATAGTGCTAGACGAGGAATTGAATCATTTAAGGTATTTTATTTCTTTTTCAATAAATTTATTATGTGTAATAATGTATTGACAACCCATATTTTTTATACAACTACATTACAATTCTTAATATTATTATTTTAATATTTTTTTATATCATTTAATTTTAAATTTACCCTTTATCATATATATTTATTTCTAAATTCATTACATCAAGACTTGTATACAACTCAATGGGTAGTCAAAGTATCATTTTTCTTTTGTTATTTCATATAAAAATTGAAATTTTAGATATTATTAAATACTATTTAATATTATTAATGTTAATAAAAATTATTAATGTTATTAAATATTATTAATGTTATTAAATATTCTTAATATTATTAAATATTATCCATATTATTAATATTAATAATATAATACTAATTATATTAATTTTATAATATTAATAATATGTATACTTATTAGTTATGATTAAATATTATTTATGAATATTAATTATGATTTTGTAATTATTGATATTATAATAATATTTTTAATATTAAGTATATAATTATTATGATAATAGTTGGTAGGTAGTAGAGATCCGTAGGTAAAAATTGGTAGGTAATAAGATTCGTTAGTAATAGTTAGTAGGTAATGTTGAATTTACCTACAAATTCATAATCTGTAGGTAATATCCACAGTCCGTAGGTAATGCTGAATTTACCTATGAATTCAGATCCATGGATAAAAATCCATAGATAATACTATTTTTTTTGTAGTGAGAAAGAAAAATAATTTTTTACACAAGTTATTTGAAGTTTTTATTTTCTTATCATTTTAGAGTTATTGTCCTGATATTTGTTGAAAAAAATTAAAATTATGTTGATGAGTATCTTATCACGAATAATTGAAAGTGAGTTTAGTATATAATATAATCATTGTTTTTAGTTATTCTTCACTGTTATGCCAATTGATGTCCACTGCTATGAAACATAATCTCCTTCCCTTTTTAAATGATGGCCATTTTTGAATTTAGCTTTCTAATTCATTTTTCCCTTCACATACTTTGAATGATTTTGTTGTGCATTGTATTTGTAGAGAAAAGAAACCGTTGACACTTTTCTCTCTCTCTTTTTTATCATTTGAGTTTTATTTGTGCATTGTATTTATCTCCTTAAAGAAAATATTATGAGTGGGGATAACTCTAAATCATATTACAATTAAAAAAATAAATAATTTTAAAATTGCATTGTGCTACATTATATATGTAAACTAGTGTAATGTGTGTCATTATATTTGTAAACTAGCGTTTTTAGTGTGTAATGATCAAAATAACATTTTAAATATATTATAGGTTGAAGATTTCACATTATTTAAAAATTAAAATATTTAATAGTATATAAATAGATACCAACTTCACTTTAAAAACCGATTTTATGAAGTTTAGTTATACAAATTAAAAAGATTAATTCTTTATATTTAAACTCAAAATTATGTTTATGTTAGCCAAATAAGATATTTCAATGTGATTAGAAGTTTGTTGACATTAATAAAAAAAAAATCAATAATTTATAAAAGGAATGGCTTGGTGGGTATGAGATAATTATAAAAGTTGGAGGAAGAGTGGAGAAGGTCTTCTTTTTAACATATCTTTTTTTATCACATTGGTAAGTGGTGATAGGCCATAAGATTTGGGTGGAGAGTGAAAGCTTTCATGATAGACTACATTTATTTAGCATATCTTAATTAAGGATTTCAATGTTCTCTTTTTCTTAAAGTGTAATCTTCTTCTAACACTTCTTAATTGTTGTAAAAATGGAGAGAAGTATAATATATTCTCAATACTAAGATATGCCAAATTTTCAGTATTTTTTTTTCACTAAAGATATAATAAAGATATAAGAGACTTTCAACTTGATATAATGAGATTTGGCAAAGTTCAAGGTAAAATATTACGTGAACAAAAAGTTTGACAAAACATGATAAAATTACACTCAATTTAGATACGTCCAAAGTCTTTACCGTGAAAAATCAATAACTTGAGTAATTCAATAACTTCAACATATAAAGACTTTTGAACTTCAAGAAAAATAAAAAAACTACAATCTTACTTCCACGAAAAATACTAATATGGATTAAAAAATCTTAAAGAAAAATAAAGAAATTACAACCTTACTTCCACGAAAAATAACAATATGGACTAAAAAATCGAGACATCCTCTAGCAATACCATTTGTATTGATCTTTTGTCCAATTAATATAAAAAAAACTTTGAAAGAACTAAAATAGACAAAAAAAAAAAAAAAACTCTTTCCACCTTGTGACAACATAAAGAAATTTTAAACATGGAAAATAAAAAATGTCATCATGTATTTTGTGGAAGCATTACCTATTATGCTTATATAGCCTTCGATAATATAGAAAAACACATTGTTTCTATGTATACGAGTTTAACAAATGTTAAATCTAATTATGATGGAGATTGTATTTAAGGTATGATAATTGTATTTTATCTAATGAAAGCTTTTTGTAAACCATTCGTTTAAGCAATGTATTGTGAAAAAAAGGAATGCCCCTCATAATTAATTGTCAAATAGAAAGAGTTATATATATTAAGGAATGTGAAAATTATATTAGTATGCATAGCTATTACCAATTATTATTACTGACTTAGTAAGTTATTTTCAGGTTTTTTGATCATGATGGGTTATTTTTTTTTGTTTTCACCAAAATGGAGTCTGTTTAAAAAAATTACAAATTTAGACAAGTCGTGCCAATTCGGCACGACTTCATATGCAGAAGTCGTCCCAATTAGGCACGACTTCTGCCCTGTCATACTAGTTGTGTCAACTTAGCACGACTTCTGTCACGTCATAATTTTATTTTATTTTTATTTAATTGTTTATATATTGGGTAGTAAGTTATGTAATGTTAAAAATTAATTTGATACATAATTTTCTAAGAGTGTTAGTTTTAAGGAACAAAAAATTGGATAATTGTGTATGGATCATGTTTGAATT
>Ga0123342_1009011_pt1 | contig 12204 bp, 11 predicted proteins | sample Turbeawhitnodule_FD_89960 | JGI IMG/M metagenome (GOLD analysis project Ga0123342, IMG submission 89960) | Root nodule microbial communities of legume samples collected from Mexico - Turtle bean Mexico white nodule | ecosystem: Host-associated > Plants > Roots > Nodule | place: Mexico: Nepantla... | reverse complement strand
TATAAAAAAAAAAAAAAAAAAAAAAAAAAAAAAAATAAAAAAAAAAAAAAAAAAAAAAAAAAAAAAAAAAAAAAAAAAAAAAAAAAAAAAAAAAAAACTTATAAAACTTAATATCCCCCCTCGATCTTAGGATGTTGATGAGCCCAAACTTGAAATAGCATAAATAAAATCACCATGTTCAGGTGGTTTTGTGAGAACATCAACAGTTTGATGATTGGAGAAGATTGGTAATAGCTGGAATAGCTTGGATTGTAGTTTTTCACGTACAACGTGACAATCTATCTTTATGTGCTTCGTTCTTTCATGGAAGCTTTGATTGTGAGCTATATATCTTGCAGATTGATTATCACAATAGACAGCCGTTAGGTCTAAACCTTTATCTTGAACTCATCGATCAAATATTTCAGCCATTGAATATCACAAGTTAGAGTAGCGAGAGCATGGTAATCTGCTTCGAATAATGATTGTGACACAGTAGATTACTTCTTGGATTTCCAACTGATCAATGAAAATCCCAGGAAAACACAAAAGCTAGTTGTTGATCACCTAGTTTACGGACAACTTGCCTAATCTGAATCACAAAAACCTTTAAGTTGGACATCAAAATTAGCAAGGAAGAAAAGTCTTTGTCCAGGAGTCCCCTTAATATAATGTAGGACTCGGTGTGCAGCACTGTGATGTTCTGATGTAGGTGCCCGCAGGAATTGACTTAAAAACTGAACACAATAGCTTATGTCGGGTCTGGTGTTTGTAAGATATATTAGCCTCCCAATGAGTCTTTGATAATCATTAACATCCTTTATGGGAATTCCTTCTCGAAACATGTCCTTTGTGTCCTTCATCATAGGCGTGGCAAATGGTTTAGCAGTAAGGAGACCTAAGTCATTAATGATGTCTAGAGCATATTTTCTCTATGAAACATGAATTCCCTTATTAGATCTAGCTATCTCAAGACCTAGGAAAAACTTCAAATCTCCCAAGTCTTTTACTTTAAAGACTTTTTCTAGGTGTCGTGTGACTTGTTCAATGTTTGATATATATTTTCATGTAAGAATAATGTCACTTACATATATACCAATAATATAGTAAAAATGTTTTCAGCGTTTCTTATGAATAACGAATGATCATAAACAGAATGAGTGAAACCAATTTTGTTAAGAGAAGAAGTAAGTTTAGAAAACTATTGTCAACTTGTTTGTTTCAAACCATATAAGGATTTAACTAGCTCGCAAACATGTCTAGATTTGACCTTGATTCCAGGTGGAGTAACATGTAAACTTCCTCATTCAATTCCCCATGCAGAAACGCATTGTTCACATCTAACTATTTCAGGTGCCAGTTTTGTGTGGTTGTAATGGCTAGGAGCATTTTTACAGTTGTAAGTTCGACCACAGGTGAAAAAGTGTCAAGGTAATATATTCCCTCCAGTTGAGTATACCCTTTCGCGACAAGCCTAGCCTTGTGCCTTTCTATGTCATCCTTCGCATTATATTTTATTTTACACACCCATTTACATCCAATCGGTTGCTTACTGTGGGGAAGATCAGTTAGAGTTCAGGTTTCATTTTCTTCCAAGGCTTTAATTTCCTTTTTCATGGCTTCACACCATTCAAGTTTCCTTATAGCTTCATTGTAATTCAATGGTTCTTCAATAGATTATATAGCTAAAACATAGTTAAGGTGCTTAGTAGTGAGATTACCATAGTCAAGATAATAGGGAATGAATGACATTACCAAAATGATTTAGTCGTTCAGTGTCAATGTGACTAGAAAGTTGGCAATGATAATCTTTGAGATAGTTGGGTGATTTATTGTGTCTATCAGACTTCGCAGTTGTTTTCTTCAGTTTTATTCCCTTCAGGTTGATCAATATGATCACTTTCATTTGTATCAACTGGTTCAAAATTGAAATCAAAGACGCTTATTTGCTAATTACTCTTTTCATTATTACAATTATAATTCTCAGAATAGGGAAAAACAAACTCAGAATTTTACATTTCTTGAAACAAATATTTCTTTATTATGAATATCAAACACAACAAAACCCTTCATACCAGTTTTATATCCAAGAAAAATACATTTCCTTGCTTTCGGATCTAACTTAGATCTATTCCATTGCAGACTTGAAGAAAAACATAAAGAGCCAAAAACCTTTAAATTTTGAAGATCGGGTTGTTCCTTATATAAAAGATCATAAGGTGTATGATTTTCTAGAACATTGATACGTATTTTGTTTATTAGATGTGTGGCATATGTCATAGCATAAGACAAAAAACAATAGGCAATTTGGACTTAAATAAAAGACTACACGTAAAATTCAAAATGTGTTGATGCTTCCTCTAAACAATAGAATTTTGTTGTAGAGTTTCCACATAACTAGTTTGATTAATGATAACTAAACTTTCATACAAAGTGGCACAAATAAACTCATTTCCATTATCATAACGTACGACTTTTATAGCAGGATTAAACTGGTTATGTATAAGAGTGATGAATCTACTTAAGCCATCTCTAGTTTCAGATTTTGTTGTCATAGGATAAATCCAAGTGAACCTACTATGATCATCCACTATGGTAAGAAAAAACTTGTGTTCATGCAAAGAAGCAGTCCCAAAAGGGCCCCGTATATCCACATGAATCATATCAAATATATGTTTAGTACGTGTGTTGTTATGAGTAAATGTAAATTTGTGTTGCTTAGCATAATGACATACATCACACGGTTTGTTTTCACAACAACTAACATAAGGAAAAATGTTACTGATATATTGTAAGACTGTATCAGATGGTTGTCCCAGCCTAAGGTGCCAAATATTCTTTATAATGTTTCGGCTTGCATCTTTCAATTATCCTGTAGTGTTGATTGTAACTTCATGCTTTGGTGTATCTATCAGATACAATTCTCTGTTCAGCATAGCACATCCAATCATCTTCAATGATTCTGCATTTTGAATCTGACAATACTCAGAAGTAATAGTGAGTTTACAATTATGATTTCTAACCAGTTTTTGCACATAAACAATATTAAATGCAAACTATAGTATATATAACACGTTATATAAGAAAAAAAAAATCAAGTAACACTATTGTTCCATCTAATAACATGTTAACCATTTGGTAAATTGATGTGAATAGGATTTATTCTGCGAAATGTCACGAAGTTATTTATAGAAAAATTCACATGATATGTGGCTCTCGTATCTAAAATCCAAGAGTTTTCGTTTTTCATACCTTTCACAATGTTTTCATCTGAAGAGTCATTCACAAAATTGTTCACCTTATGCGTATAATCACTCTTTGTTTCTTGGATAAGTTTCATGATTTGATATATCTAGTCTTGTGTAACCTTGCTCCCATTATGTGCGTCTAACTTATCTTCTTGCTCTTCTTTAATTTTCATATTCCTATCCATCACAACACTGTTTATAATTCTTTTATTTCTTTCACTTTCTGTTTATACCAAGGAGGAAACCCATACTTGCAAGTAACATTCATCTGCTGTATGGTTCAATCTGTGACAATGTGTGCATTGTTTGACATTGTTTTGATACCTATTTATTCTTCTTCCTTGAGATCTACCACTTTAACTGTGAAACGTCTTCCAATTTCCTTGTTTGTCTGAAGAATTTAACAAAGATTTGATATTCATCATCACATTACCTTTATTCATCATCTCATTGCCTACCAATTGTCGTTCTTGTTGGATGATAAGGGAAAAAATATGATTTATACTAGGTAAAGGCTTCATTAGCAAGACTTGTGTCTTAACTGTAATATAAGTATCGTTCAAACCTTTTTAACAAACACAAAGCGTACTTAGATTCTTTATACCTCTAGATATGCTTAGTTAATGCATAATTGCATTTGATCTTGCACTCATAATCAAGAATTGGTCTTAGTGCTTCAAGTTCTTCCCATAAGGTCTGCAAATTAGTGTAGAAATCAGTTATTGTTTGTTCACCTTGCCTCATGGAATGTATCTTTTGAAGAAGATCTGAAATTCTGAAAACATCTCCCTTTAAAAAACATTCACGTAAATCTTCCCAAAGTTCCCTCACATCCTCTACGTAAATCACACTTTGCGCAATTTGTGCACTAAGAGTTCCTGTTAGCCATGATATAACCATCATATTACACCTTTCCCATGTTTCATGCAGTGAACTACTCGGTTTTGGAGAAGGCAGAGTGTCATCACTGAACTTGTGTTTGTTGTTTGAAAGAAGAGCACGATGCATAGTCCTACTCCATGCATGATACTTTTTGTCGTCAAGCTAAAGATTGATTAAAATTGTTCTTGGATATTCTCTAGGATGCAGATAGTAAGAACTGTTTGGATTCTGAGTGGGATCTTGATTACTACTACTGTTAGTTTCCATCACAAATATTACAAGAAGAAAAAGAAATGTAAAGAAAGCACATGAACCAAAAACAAGAACAAAAGAAAGAGCGGAAGCAGAGCGGGACTTTAACCCACTCTAATACCATATTGGATTCTGGTATTCATGACCCACACCACAATGCAGCAACCTTCCTTGTGTGTTTAATCTTCTATGATAAGTGATAGCATTTCCATGCTTATGACATGCATTAGATGAAGCAGTGGAAAGAGAGAGAGTAAAGACAAAGAAAGAAGAAACATTGTATTTTTCATATTATGAAGGGAGAAAGGGATATAATATATATAAGCTCTGTTAACTAAAATACAGAGTAAACAAAAACAAAACTTATAAAAACTTAACATGCGCAGATACAACAATACAAGAGACTGAGATTGAACTCCATAAAGTATCTTATAAGACAAAATATTGGTAGAACGCTCAGATACATAAGGAACTTTAAAACAATAATTTCATAGTATGACTGCAAAAGTTGACAACCTCCCAAAACTACTCAAAAAATTACTATAGTAAGAACACTGCAACACTGTGTTGAGAATGTCACAAATCTAATTTTGTGTTTCTTCAATTTAATTTCCTTGATATAAATATCTCATGAACTCTCTCTCATCTTTGGGAGATTTCCCACACATCATATTCTCAGTAGTATATGTGTAGGGTGGGTGTAGAAAAAAAAAAGTAGATTATCAATATATCATAGTTCTACTAAAAAGTGTGAAAAGAAAAAAGATGTCTCGCATTGTTCTCTATGTATCGTTGTTGCCCCATCTTCATGTTCATATGAAGGTCATTTTTTTGTCTTGAATTATGTGATTTTTCCTTTTTTTTCCTTATTAACTTTTTAGTTGTTATTTTATTGGTTTTCTCTCCATCCTTGTCTTTATTTATCTGCTGGAACAACTTTGGAAAGTGGTGGAAGAAGTTAAAAGGGGGTTAAGGTTTATAGGTAACTTAGTCTTTTTACATAATTTCCTTAAAAGTGAGATGTAAGTTAATTTCTTAAGCATTTTCCTTTTATTTTTATTTTTTTTATCCAATGCATCTGGTCCAACCTATTTCACATAGGGATGGCAAAGTGGGACAGACCATACGAGCTAGCCTGCAACACATTGAGAAAAACGTGGGGTGAGCTACCTATTCCAACCCGTTGACCCACTTAGGCCCGTGCTGCATAACTCGTAGCTCGCGTGGACCAAGTACGGGGCAGGGCAGGCTAACCCGCATGACCCACATAATTTAAAAATCTAAAACTTCTTTCTGCACCCTTATTCATGCAGCTTCATATTTCACATTCCAAAATTTTTACTCACATCTTATTATGCATGTGTTGTGAGAATAATAATGTGAGACCATTTACCTAATGTATCTAAATAAAAATTAAATTTATTCAAAAAAATTATTTAATTTTTTTATTAATTTAAAAAAAATTATGCAAGTTGGCTCGCGAACCCACGAACCAACCCTTGTGCAGGACGGACTAGTAAAATCAATCTGTATATTCTATGCGAAGTGGACTAACCCAATCCGAATTTTGCGAGTCAAATACAAGACGAGTCTATGCAGGGCGGGTCAGCGCCATTTCTAATTCCACACACATAATTCAAACCTATACGCAAATAAAAAACCAAGTTGTGAAGTATATTTCAGTTCCTTTCCCTAATTTGTTTTTAAACATTTATCAAATCAGTAATTAACAAGTGCTTAAGATCAAGTGGCATCACAGTTATAACTTAAACAACTCTCGCCGGCAGACCTTTTGAAACTTACTAACAGCCAACTATGCTTCTTCAGGTTTCTCCTTATGCACAATGCAACCTATGGGTGTTGGTAAATAAAGACATTAAAAAGAAAATACAAAAAATTTAAAAGATCGAAAATGAAAAGGAAGGGACCAAAATAAAATAAAAACTCGCACATGTTGCACTCATTTTGTCTCCTTATCAATTCTAAAGGCATGTCTGCATGATATAGCAAAGGGGCATATTCTGCACAAAAATCTATTAACCATTATTTAATTTCAACAACAGAAGCCAAAGTTTAGTATTGTCAAAAACTGAAAGGGGTATCAAAAGCTGCTACTTCTTGGTCATATTCATGCTGCATTGCACATTGTTGCTTCACCAAGTCTTGTATATACTTTGAGAAGTGTATTTTGGTCATAAGGGACTGCAATATGGATACTTTATACAAAGTTGACGCCACAGGTAATGTGAAGCCTGTACTGTTAATGATACTGCTCCAGACTCTATATTCAGTGGTGAATATCATGTTAAAGAAGGTAGCAATTGATGGAATGAGCTTAAGTATTCTTGTTGCCTACCGGTTCATCTTTGCTTCTGTCTTCATGGTTCCCCTTGCTCTCATCATTGAGAGGTGTTTCTCTAATAAGTTTCCCCTTAAAGAGTTTGGACATAAAAACAGTTAGTTTCATTTTCCATGCACATAACATAATTTCATGTAGTAAAAGCTAATGCATACACATTAAACATTAAGAAATTGATGTTAATTTGAATCTATCTACTTTTATTTTGGAATGTGTTTCAACAGGAAACATCTGCAATATGTTACTGGGCAAGTTGTATTCCAAGGTCTTCTTTGTGGGTTATTTGGGTAAAATTTCTAATGCCCTAATTCATTTAACATATAATTTAACCAAAATATGTAAGATGATGATTTAAATTTTTTCAGGGGATCCTTACTACAAGGTCTCTACGTTAAATCTTTGGCCTTGACATCTGCAGTATATGTTTCAGCCATGTTGAATCTCGTCCCTGCTGTCACCTACCTTTTGTCTATTGCTCTCGGGTAGGCCCCATGTAACTTTGCATATCAAGCAATAAACTTCTAAAAAAGGGTTTCAGAAGAAAAAAATAAATATATATATATATATATATATATATACGGTGAATCTTCAATTATAATCAGAAATCAGCACAAATAACTCACATTTAACCTTATTCAAGTTCTTTAATGTTTTTCAATGGTGATTTTTAATTTTGAATAAATTTTAACGAATACAAAGTGTATGACTAGCATTGTTCCCAATCACCATTTTTAATAGTTAATAGCATTTGATCCAATGGTGGGGATTACATCCCCCATCCCTGCTCAATTATGTAGACTTGAGAAGTCAAATCTTGGAACAGCAGGTGGCATGGCCAAGTTGGTGGGAACTTTAACAGGAATTGGTGGTGCCATGATCCTCACTTTTTACGAAGGAAAAAAGCTATGCCTCTGGTCAACACATCTTAGCTTCTTGCACCATGCACCATCACCACATGGTGCCCCCACAGGTTCTCTCTGGTGGGGCTGCATACTAGCCTTTGGAGCCGCTTTGAGCTACTCGGTGTGGTTGATAATCCAGGTTCAACTCATACTTGCCTTCAATAACTTTCTGAAGATTTTACAAAGTGTGTTACAAACTACAATAGTATGATACTAATACAAATCTAAAGATTTTGGAACAGTTATTTTTAGGATCAATAATCAAATGAGTCTGCACACACCAAGAGAGTGTTTCTTAAAAACGTTACCAAAACCTTTAAATTTTCAAGACATCCTAGAATTTAGACTACTTTTTTGCCTAAATTCACTAGAAATTGAATTTTGTAAGATAATGCAGACAAAGATGAGCGAAAAGTTTCCATGGCACTATTCAATTGCAGCTTTAACATCTTCAACGGCTTCAATCCTGTCCGTTATATTTGCTCTTTGTACGGAGAGAGATTGGAGGCAGTGGAAACTCGGTTGGAACTTTAGGCTTTTAACAGCAGCCTCTGCGGTAATTGATTAAATATTTGCTTTTGGTGCTTTCTAAATACTCTCCTTTCGCATGAGCAGGCCACACATACAACCAAAATATTGCATGCTTAAAATGAAGTTAAATTACAAGGTATAATTGGTTGCTATATTTTTTGTTTTGAAGGGAATTTTGGCCTCTGGAGTGTGTTACACCCTTTTAGCATGGTGTGTGCGAAGGAAGGGACCACTATTTGCGTCTGCTTTTAGTCCTCTAATGCTGGTGATTGTGACCCTTTTCGAGCCTCTGGTACTAGATGAGTGTCCCAAACTAGGAAGGTGAATTGAGCAACTATGCAATTATATATGAAACCTTCAAATTCCTTTTCAAGTGTCAATGCCTTATGGTTGGTTTACGTAATTTTGCAGTGTTATAGGATCAGTGTTAGTTGTGGGGGGATTGTACATGTTGTTGTGGGGCAAAAGCAAGGAAACACAGATGAAGCAGAAAGAGGTGTTCTCAAAAGACTTTGTTCAATGTGAAGCAAACCACATTACCAACCCATCTTTGTCATGCTGCCAAAGGGATCAAGACAACAAGATTGTAGCAAGTGTTCCTGCTTATACACCATCAACTATCAACCATTCCTAAGTGAAAATTCAGCACCCACTAGCGTCAACCCAGTGGGAGAAATTTAGTAATTGGTGTGAAATTTCAAACATTTGAGGTAGCAAGCAATTCATATAAGCAGTTTATGGGCATCAAATACATTTCTTGCATATTTTATTACTTCGTTTTATGGGAAAGCCTTACAGATATTAACATTTTAAATGGGAGTACATTTATATAATATTTTCCTTATTTTTTTGCACAAGATCATCAAAAAATTTGAAGAGAAAAAACAAAAGAAAGTTGTATGTTAGTATTTCGTTTTTGCATAAAAAGTCAAGGTTATGTTAATAAGAAATCCAAAGTGAATTGCCTTAAGTTTAAGTTATGTGTGCACATGAAAGTAATAGTGTGAATATGATAAAGGATTTCAACATCAAGATGAAAAATTATTCCAATTCCAAAAGTTATTATTCCATTATGATGCAATTAAAGTAAAGTCTAAAGGATTCACTAAATATGGTAGGTAGGCTAATTACAACTACACAAGTAAACAGAATTAAAGGAAGGCTGAGTTGACTTGTACAAGAGCTATGGAAATAGTTGCAAAAGGTTTTAACTTTTATGACCAAGCCAAAAAGAAAAGGGAAGCTCCCCAATGTTACCTGAGGTGCAAGAATTCAAATTCCATTGGAAGCACCTCAGTACCAACGCAAATACCTGTATCCAAAAAAGCAATTTATCCCCTCAAACAGGGCGTATAGAAACTTTGTATAGTATACCAGAACAGGGACAACTACAAAAGACTAAAATACATACATTGCATAATAATATTTAAAAAAACAAAGGACAGAAGCTTAAGAACCTTTTCTGAGCATATAATCTATGGGAAAACCTTTAAAGAACAAAAAAACATATTTAACATGAACTGAAACTTGACAAAGAAAATCTGATCACTCAATATGCCCTACTATACCAGATATTTGGATGAAAAACTTGATTAAGGTAATTCCTGGCACAGAACAGCATTTGCTTGGATTATGTTCTTTAGCCTCTCAGTGCTACAATAAATTAAGACAGAAACCATAAGCATTAGTTATTATCATTTTCTATAAAAGAATTGTTAGATTTGAGGAAAAATCTGGAATTGTCCTGAAACAGGAAGAGCAAAAAGAAACTGTACATATACAAGTTTCATCTCATTAGAACTCTCTAGTCCCTCAAAATATGCACCGAAGAAAAGCATTGTGCTAATTAAGGGGAGAAAATACAAAATATAGCCGCACTGGAATTAAATCAATGATTCATCCATTACAACTGAAGGTCGAATGGCTATTAGGGGGCACAACAATGTTAGTTTTATGAATTTCTCTGGTATTTCAGCAACATAAAGTAATTCACAGTCCTACAACCAAATGTAACAAACATGTTCAACTTGTGAAAAAATATACCTCTTGTTAGCATTCATAATGTCCACTAAATTGCAGACAACATAATCTTTTCCTAAAATAAAAATGAAAATGATTTAGACAAATCAAACCCAAAAAAATACATATGAATATAAATATTTACCTCTCAAGCATCTTTCTAAACAGAAAAAAAAAAACTTGGAATGGGTTAAGAATTCAATTAGGCACATTGGTGGTATCCCTAAAGTCTTTTATACGAGAAAGTTTGGATTCAAGCATTCAACAATATTATTTTTACATTTTGAACAATCATGCATGATGGTCAGTGAAGCAGGAAGCTTCTTTACTGAACCTGTATAACAATAGTCATCACAAATACCATCTCAGAGACGTAAAAAGTGCATATCTTAACACGTATTATGCAAGGCAATCATATATAGTCCTCTTAAAACGGTTAAGCAATTAGTGTAAATTTTCCCTTATAACAAATTACTAGTCTTCTTTAAATTGGGAGAGCAAAAAGTGGTTTCTATTTATGACATGTTTAGTGATGATCAGTTATGCAAAATGAGGGTCTTGAAGGAACAAGACCCTGCAATAGAAGTTTAACAAATGTTGAGCCTGTGTTAGCAAATAGTTCGTACAAAGTTAAGACCAAAACATTGGGAATCTATATTTTCCATATAATAAAGGACTAATAAAGCACCAACATGAGGCAGAGTGTTAGAATCCTATAAATATTATAACCAATAATACTAAGATCAATTGATGATATTAGGACCAATTAAATTCATTTTATATTAATGTTATTAGCCTAAAATAGGGTAACTGAATCTTCTGTGATTATGTCCTTTCACCTATAAATTGAATAGCTCTGCTGTGGACTAAACACAGAGCTCGTCTGTATACTGAATTTACCCTGGCAGAATTTTATGCTGTCAATTATCTTTTCCTAGTAACATTCAGCAATTTATCCCTAATGTTGTGGGGAAACAATATATCTTAATCTAACTAAATCAATAAACTTGAAGGCAAACATATACCTAAGTAAAAATAACTACTCGATTCCATAAAAATGCACTCAATTTATTGCATGTAAGTCTATTTATTCTAACCTATTTTAATATGCTGTTGAGGATATGTCAAAATAAATGTGCAAGTAGAGATTAATATACTTGCCAATAAAAATGTCAAGGAGCAATTCCCTTAATGCAGCTAAAAAAAATTGATCTAAAATCCCTTTAACAAGAGCTTTCTGAGCTTGAAGTGTGCAAGGTGCATAAACGCACCTTACCTTGGGCCCTAATTCGAGTTAATTATGAAGAATAGAAGCAGCAAGGATCAAACTCACAAGTACTTATTTATAGAAGTTATGATACCATTTTAAGGACCAACTCTCCTGCTCACATAATTTGCCAGGTGGAAGCACTATGCTAAACAATCAAGTTCTGATGTAAAGCTCATTCCAGGTCTCAATTTAGGGTCCTATATATAGGAATTGTGGAACGTGAATGAATTGGATTCGAATAAAGATCTAGTGAAACTCTTGAAATGCGCTATCTTTTCGGAAACAAAAATTCTTGAATTTCGGAGTCTCCTTTATTAGTAGATAAGTAGTTTATAATCATTTTTGTGGTAGCAGCATCAACTGAAAAACCGTTGTCTCTCATTATTGTAAGGTATTTTATTGACCTTGCAATCTCCTTTTTTGTCAGCAAGCCCTGGACAAAGACATTGTAAGTGCAGTTATTTGGCAGGCATCCATTCTCTTCCATATTCATCAGCAAGTCTTCAGCTTTATCTAACAGTCCTTGTTTACAGAAACCCTTAATCATAATGGTGTACGTATAAATGTTAATTTGCAAACCTTTAGCAGGCAAACTAGAAAAGAGTTCCCATGCAGCATTCAATTTCCCAGCACTGCATATTCCGTCAAGCAAAATGGTATAAATGACAATATTAAGATCCAAATTACTCTTCTCCATTGCCTCAACCAATGCAACTGCTTCAGAAAGAAAATTTCCTTTACACAGGCCATCCACCATAACAG
>Ga0123342_1009010_pt1 | contig 12208 bp, 13 predicted proteins | sample Turbeawhitnodule_FD_89960 | JGI IMG/M metagenome (GOLD analysis project Ga0123342, IMG submission 89960) | Root nodule microbial communities of legume samples collected from Mexico - Turtle bean Mexico white nodule | ecosystem: Host-associated > Plants > Roots > Nodule | place: Mexico: Nepantla... | reverse complement strand
TAAAAGAAATTTAGAAAGATGGAGAAGTACAACTTGTCTATTATGAAACATAACATAAAAAACACACATCCTAACAATGAATCTACCCAAAATTAGATGGGAGTTTCCTAGAAAAAGATATGGAACATGCAGCTTAAATGTTAAGAATAAGTGTTAGTGATGTGAGTTTATTTTAGGATTGTTCAATTTTTTGGTGTGACACTTTACTTAGATTGAGATTTTAGGAATTTAAGAGTGAAGACCTTAGGAAAATCTCCACTGGACATTAACTTAACCAAGTGGTTAAGTAGATGTGAAGTTCATTTCACAAAGGCAAAAGGAAAAGACAATTATAAGGTGAAAATGATGCTAGAAGGTGCAGAATTAAAAAAACAAGGAAAAGAAACCAAAATAGAATTGCCGAACGGAAACAAGGAAAACCAAACAAGAACATGATACAAAGAGTAAAAATGAAATGACAATGGAAGAATAGATGAAGGAAGGAGAAAGCTTATGTGATGGATTTGAGAAGTGGAACATGCTACTTGGAGTGTGATTGGCCTCCAAGATAAGTGAAGATAGTCGCCACTTGAGAGCTCTCAATCCTCACAAGATAAGACCTAAATGCTAAGAGGAATTCCAACCTCACTAACACCTCACACAATTTGTACAGAGTAATTCTTCTTCTATTAATTTCAACTTGTCAAATACACTAGGTAGGTCTTCTATTTATAGGTGAAGGAGCCTTGGAAAACAAGCTAAAGGGGTAGGATGGGAAAGGGAAAAAATGGCCAGCCTTAGGGTTTGACTAAGTCAAACCCTCATCCTAGGATTGTCCTTCTAGAAACTAGGTCAAAATGCCTTCCAAAAGGGCTAGGAACAAGTATTTTAGCTTATTATCCTAAAGGTACCTTATTCTAGCCTATATTTGCTATTTGGACCCCCAAAGTGAGCCCAAATTATTAACAACTAGTTTTGTTCTTAAGAAGATCAGTAGGAAGAACTTGAGATGCTTTGGTCTTTATCCATTTCTCCCTCTGGTGAGGTCTTCACTTGAATGTTGAGATGACCTTTCATAGTGTGCATCCTTGGTCAACTTTTTGTTGTCTTGGTTTGTATCAGTTACACAATTGATCCATGTATAAAAATATCCATTATGTTTCTCTTGATTTTTAGGTGCTAAAGAGTAAAATAATATTTTTCCAAGAAATTTTTTTAGACTATAAAGAATTAAATCATATTATTTGATTTTGTTCTCGCCGGTTGACTTGTTTGCCGGTTGACTTTAAAGACTAGCTTTGGCCCGCCTATCTCCGCCTGAGAATCGAACGTCCTTGGTTGAAGAATCTCTCACATGCAAAGACAAAGGGCGCCTTGACGCCCGTTTGCACTCCGAAGCTCAAGTCAGTACTAGGGCAAAGAAACAGAAAGTGTATAAAGTAGTTTCAGTCTTAGAAACGGTGTACCTTGTTAGGGTTCTTAGTGCCCTTTATATAGGTTGAAACTAGGGTTTACCTCTGCTTTGTTACCCGTGTCTAGGGTTCCTTGGAGAATGTCCATGCGTCGTTATTACACAATCTTAGCATAATCTGACACATAGGACTTCCCTTTACTGGGTACAACGACTAACAGAATGGCCGCCAAGGTACTAACTCATGCACCAATGTTGCGGGGTCATCTGTTCTATGGGTGCCCTAAGTATTCATGTGCCATGCATGCAAGCTACCCTTGGAAACCCTAACCCTAATGGGCCTTAGTGCCTCCAAGGGTTCTTTACTTGTGTCGCGCCCGGACGCGCCATACACCCCACATGCATGGATCCCTCATGACTTAGGCTTTCCTATATCTGAGTGTTTCATCTAATAACTGATATGATTTCTAGGGCCCACCTTACGTGACCCATCTTTACTATCTGACATTGATGTCCGATGTCTGAGGTCTTCTCCGGAGTCGATGATCGAGGACTAGTCGGCACACAAGGCCCCCAGTTTCGAGCTGTAACTTGTTTCAGCGAAGAGACTAAGTGATCGCCCACGGCGACATACGTGGCTCGTGGTGATAAGACGTGAACAGTGCACTGAAGTGACATCTCACCATACTTTTTTATCAGCGTACACGTGGAAAAATCAACGGTTAGGGCTCGTTGCCGCTTGCGCTTCTTCGTATACGTTTAAACCCTTCACCCCTTACGCTCCCTTCACTGTTTCATTACTTTACTTAAGCATTTCTCTCCCTCGAAAACGCTTTCGCTTCCTCTTCGATAACTTATACCTTCAAACCCTACCTGATCAAAAGTATGATTTTTACTCCACGATTACTCTTGCTTTATGTTTTCGATGCTCTTAACATGTCATAACTCTTCTAGGACTGTTTATGTTTTCTGCATTTTACGCTTTCTCTGTTCTTCGTTTCGAGTCTCTGTTTCTCTGGTTTTCCTTAGCCACTCCATCTTCTTCTTCTAAACCCTCGTTTTTCTTCCTTTCTTTTCTCTCTTTTTAGCTTTCTTATCGAGATGGCCAGAACAAAAACCACACTGAACCCTCCACCTTCTGTCAATTACAAAATCCTCTACCACTAGGCACTTGAGGACCTTCTGGCCTAGACTTCCCAAATGAAAACCTTCAAAGACATCGAGACGTATAGACAGGGTGAATCTCACGATATGTTCCATGTCTTCGGGAAGGCACTCGACGTGTATCTAAAGGCTCTTCCTTGTCGGGAAGGCGTTCCTGTGTGTGTGGACAATCGTGCGGATCCTGAAGAACCTTTCTTCTTCATGTACACCACCATCTTCAAGCGGCTCAGACTCCGCCTTCCCTTCTCGGGTTTCGAGCGTGCTCTTCTTACAGAGGTCAACGTGGCCCCTTCCCAGCTGCATCCCAATAGTTGGGCCTTTTTGCAGGCCTTCACGATCCTCTGCGACCATCTTGGCCATCCGCCCTCTGTGGACGTTTTCCTCTACTTCTTTTAGGCTAAGAACCCCGGGAAGAAGCTGTGGATGAGCTTCAATGGGGTGGCAGTGAGAGTCCTCCTGACTCTCTTTCAACAATCTTACAAGGGCTTTAAGAAAAAGTTCTTGAAGATATGTTGCAGCATCCATGACCCCACCTTACTGGATAGGTTCCCACTTTACTGGGTGGAGAAACCGGGAGTCAAGAAACCGAGGAGCCTCGATGACTTGGCCCCACCTGATTGTGAGGTGTTCCAGCTCCTTTCGAGCTTGGGAGTGGTGTTCGACACTACCGAGCTAATCAAGCTCGAATTCAGTGCCAAGGCCCTCAAAGGCTACAGTGTTACCTTTACCATTTCTGCTTTGTATTTGTTGCTAGTTGCATGTTGTGTGGATTTAGTTTCTTATGCTCGTGTGTTTCTTGTGCAGATACGGTTCTCAATGCAGAGAAAAGGAGGAAACTGGTTGAGTTGACCTCCAAACGCAAGGCCGCTCTTGTCGATGCGGGTGCCTCTACCCCTGCGGGCACTCCTCCTCCTGCCACCTCCACCCCAATCTCTCCCGAACCAACCCCCATCGACTAGAGGCAGAAAGGGGTAGTGGAGGCCACTGCCTGCGAAGACGAGGGTACCTACACAAGCCTCGTCTTCAAGAGGAAGAGGGCAGCTGATATCGCGGCTTCACCCCACTCAGCTTCAGATGGCCACGCCTCGTCCTTCAAGGACCATCCTCCCAGCGCTTCCTCTCCTCGTGAACTTATGACGCTCGAAGGCGGAGGGGAGAGCGCCCCCAAGGGTGATCACGCCATGCCCTCTGCCGCTGATCTACCAACCTTCCTCCTGCAAGCCCTCAAGTGCTTCCAAAACCGGGAAGTAGTGGAGAGCTTGGGTGAGGACCCCCTACAAGACTGTGCAGCTCAAGGCATTGGGGAGTTCCTCATCGCATCCAGCTTCTCCATGAGTAAGGCATTAGACTTGCAGGCTGAGATGGCGAAGCTGAGGGAGGAATCATCTCTTCAGGCCAAGACCTTCTCCAAGCGCGAAACTGCTTTGTATCAGGAGTTGGCGAGCCTTCGACAATCCGAGAAGGAAACCAAGAGGCTTCTCTTCGAGAAGTCTCAGGAGGCCCTCCAATCCGAATCGAAGATTCTACCTCTCCGCAACGAAGTGATCGAGTTGAAGGAAAAGGTCGAGGAGGCGCAGGCCAAGATGGCCAAACTGGAGGAAAGGGCCACTCAACGAGAGGTCCAACTTGGCCAACTCAAGGGGCAGTTAGCCCAAAAGGTCGAACTCTTCAAGCAAACCGAAGAAGAGCTCACCAACGACATCGTTGATGCTTATGGTGTTGGGTTTGAAGATGCCATGGCTTAGCTTGCCTGCATGCATCCTGAGATGGATCTCTCCCCATTCGAGGTGACGAAGCGGGTCATTGACGAGCAACTAGTGTCCAAAGACTAGCCTCTTTTTTCATTGTAATTTGACTATTTGATGAACACTTGACTTAACTGCTTGATTTTGATAACTTGTATATATTTATCTTATGAAATCTGTCTTTCTTTAATCTACCATCTTGTCTTGGTCGTTATCAACCGTTTCTTGTACTGACTTTGCTAACAACGCCTTCGACGCATACTCGTACCTTAGGTAGCACGCTTCTTCCCACTTGCTTTACCTTCTTACGATCTTAAGGTATCGGTGATGTGCGCACAACTCTTGGCTGGTCTTTCGCTGTACGAAAATAGGGAAAACCCTCACTTGCTGCTTCCGATCTTCGTCTTGCAAGATAAGGGAAAGCTCTTCCCGGCGATTCCACCATTGCCTTTAAGGACAAAGGAGATGTCTTACTAGTGATACTGGTGAACCATGCTGTCCTCTACCTTGACTTACAAACAAGGGAGAGGCTTGCTTTCTGACCTCGACCTTGCTCCATGAGGGCAAGAGAGGATTTAACTATTGAACCATACTGTTCAACCTTGGCGTTCTTACTCAAGAGGGAGGCGTTCTCTGCGAACCATCCTATCCCAATCTTGAGATTTCTAACCCAAGTGAACGGTTCGTAACTGACCTCGTCCTCGCCTGTAGGGCAAGGGAGGATTTAAATGGCGAACCATATTCTTCTCGACCTTGGTGTTTCCACGCAAGAAGGAGGCTCACTAGGAACCATACTATTCCCAGTCTTGGTGTTTCTAACCCAAGGGAGAGGATCATTAACTGACATCGTCCTCGCCATATAGGGCAACGGAGGATTTAACTGGGGGAACCATACTCTTCTCAACCTTAGCGTTTCCACGCAAGAGGGAGGCTCACTAGGAACCATATTATTCCCAATCTTGGTGTTTCTAACCCAAGGGAGAGGTTCATTAACTGACCTCGTCCTCACCGTATAGGGCAAGGGAGGATTTAACTGGGGGAACCATATTCTTCTCGACCTTGGCGTTTCCACGCAAGAGAGAGGCTCACTAAGAACCATATTATTCCCAGTCTTGGTGTTTCTAACCCAAGGGAGAGGTTCATTAACTGCACTGTACAAAATGCTTGCAAATATATCTCTTTCACTAAATAACTAAAATTTTATTGGGTGACCTCGTTAAAAGACTCTTATAAGGGAAAAAGAGTGTCCCCTAAAACTAAGTACAATGCGATAACTTAAATAAAACTTAAGGTTGGTCGCGTTCCACGTACAAGGGATTGTTCCACCTTCTAAAGTCTCGAGCCTGTATGCTCCATTCCCAAGGGCCTCTGTCACACGGAAGGGACCAGTCCACTTGGGAGACAACTTGTCTTCTAGCTGGTATGGGTGGGCCTTCCGCATCCCCAGGTCGGCGACCTGAAACTACCGCGGTCTCAACTTGGAGTTGTACTTGTACTTCACCCTACTCTTCAACGCTTCAGCCTTGATTCTTGCTTCCTCCCTTACTTCGTCCAGTAGATCCAGGTTCACCTTTCTTTCTTCATTGGACTCTTCAACCACGAAGTTCTGGAAACGTGGCAAGTTCTTCTGGATCTCTACAGGAATCATTGCGTTCGAACCATACACCAAGCTAAAGGGTGTTTCCTTGGTCGTAGAATGGGGAGTAGTGTGGTAAGCCCACACAATTCTATGAACTTCTTTTGTCCAGGTCCCTTTGGCTTTATCTAGCCTTCTCTTCAAACCTCTGAGCAGAACTCGGTTGGCAGACTCGACCTGCCCGTTCGTCTGGGGGTGTTCGACCGATGCGAACACCTGCTTTATTCTCAGCTCCGTACATAGTTTACCCAATTGTTGGCTCGCAAACTGGGTGTCATTATCAGACACCAACCGTTTTGGGATTCCAAAGCGGCACACTATGTTTTTCCACACAAAGTGCTGGATCTTATGGGTTGTGATCTGTGCCACTGGCTCTGCCTCTATCCACTTTGTGAAGTATTCTATGGCAACCACGAGGTACTTCATCTGCCGTACTGCTAAAGGGAAAGGCCCCAAAATGTCGATCCCCCAAGTATGAAATGGTCATGGGCTATAGATCGACCTAAGCTCTTCTAGACGCGCCTTGTGCCAGTCAGCGTGTTGTTGGCACTACTTGCACCGTTGTGCATATCCCGTGCAATCTCCCCTCATGGATGGCCAATAATATCCTGCACGAATGGCCTTTGATGAGAGAGATTGGCCGCCAATGTGGCTTCCGCATATCCCTTCATGAAGTTTTGTCATAATGCGCGTGCATTGCTCACCACTTACACACACCAGGATAGGGTGAGTGAACCCATGCCTGAACAATTTTCCATCGATTAAGGTGTACTTGCTCGAATTTTTCTTGATTTTTCTAGCCTCCGTAGGCTCTAGCGGGAGTATCCCATCAGCCAAGTAGTGTTGGTAGGGTGTCATCCAGGTTTCTCCTGCTTCAACTAGGTAAACCTGCAACGACTTCTCCTCAGCAACTGGGTACGCGCTTATTCTGGGCGTTTTTAACATCTCCTGAGTCAATGACCAATGACTCATCTTCACCCCTTCCGAAGTGCTGATCTACTAGACTTCTGTCGTATTATCTGTGGTAGTTCGAGGTGTCCTCAGAGTCTCCTGGATGACTGTCCTCTGTCTGCCCCCCTTGCCTGAACTGGCGAGCTTTGCTAGCAAGTCAGCTCGGGCATTCTGTTCTCTGGGCACGTGGACTAACTCGAACACTTCGAACGTCTCCCTCAGAATCTGGACGTACTCCAGATATGCGGTCATCTGATGGTCTTTATCCTGGTATTCTCCCATGACCTGTCTTATGACTAACAAGGAGTCACTCTTTGCCAGCAAACCTTTCACATCCATCTCTTTGGCCAACAGCATTCCAGCGATTAAGGCCTCATACTCTGCCTGGTTGTTACTAGCTTTGAAAGCGAACCGCAGGGCCTGCTCAATCAGCAGCCCATTTGGCCCTTCCAAGATGACGCCAACCCCACTACCTTATTGGTTGAAGGAACCGTCTACAAAGAGCACCCATTTAAAACCTGCTCCTTCCTAGTGTGTGGCTCCCGATGAGAGCTCTACCACGAAGTCAACATAAACATGGCCTTTAATAGGGCCTCTGGGCTCATATTGCACGTCAAACTCAGATAGCTCTACTGCCCAACGCACCATCCTTCCTGCAACATTCGGCTTTTGTAAGACCTTGCGAATGGGAAGGTCTGTCATCACTATTACGGCAAAGCTTTGGAAGTAGTGGTGAAGTCTTCGTGCTGAGAACACTACTGCTAGGGTTGCTTTCTCTATGGCCTGGTATCTCACATATGGCCCCTGCAATACTTTGCTGACAAAGTAGATTGGCTTCTGCACCTGGTCCTGCTTTTGCACCAGGACCAAACTGATCGTCTTTTCTATAACTGTGAAGTACAGACGAAGTGGAGTACTCAGTTGTGGCTTGCACAACACTAGTGGACTGGTCAGGTACTCCTTCAGTTTTAGGAACGCCTCTTCACACTCTCTGATCCATACGAACCTGTTATTCCTCTTCAGGCATTGGAAATAAGGATGCCCCTTATCTCCCCCTGCCGATACGAATTTGGACAGAGCGGCCATGCGCCCTGTCAACTGTTGCACCTCCTTTATTGAGATCGGGCTCCTCATTGCTATGATCGCAGCGCACTTCTCAGGATTCACCTTTATCCCACGTTTAGTGAGTAGGAAACCCAAGAACTTGCCAGCTTCTACCCCGAACACACACTTCTCAGGGTTCAGCTTCAATCTGTACTTAGCTATTGTGGTGAATAGCTCTTATAGATCTGCTACATGTTGCTCCCTCTGCTGGGAGGTGACCACCATGTCATCCACATATGCTTGGACATTCCTCCCTATCATGGGCGCTAGTACTATGTCCATCAGCCTTTGGTAAGTTGCACCCACATTTTTAAGCCCAAAGGGCATCACCTTATAACAATAACAAGACAGCTTTGTCATGAACGTTGTCTTGCACTCGTCCCTGGGGTGCATCCTGATCTGGTTATAACCAAAAAAGGCATCCAGGAAGCTGAGTAATCTGCAACCAGACGCACTGTTCACCAAAGCGTCAATACTGGGCAGCGGGTAGGAGTCCTTCGGACAGGCCTTGTTGAGGTTTGTGAAGTCAACGCACATTCTCCATTTCCCGCTAGCCTTTTTCACTAGCACCACGTTTGCCAGCCACTCAAGGTACTGAATCTCCCTGATGTGGCCAGCCCTGAGTAGCTTCTTTGTCTCTTCTCTGACGACCTGACGCCTCCCGTCATTGAACCTTCGTCTTCTTTTGCGGGCAAGTCGTACCTAGGGGTCCATGGTGAGACAATGACACAAGAAGTCAGAATCTATGTCAAGCATATCTGAGGCAGACCATGCAAAAGCATCAAGGTGTCGAGCTATGACTTTGGTGATCTGGTCCTGTGTCTCTTGACCTAGGGATTTGCTAAGTTTGAACTTCTTCCCACCGATCTCCCTCTCTAACACGTCTTCGGCGGGTTCGGTCCGTCTCTCCCGGGCTATCTTTGCACAGGTGACCCCTTCTTCCCTCGGAAGCTGAGTGGTAACAACAAACACTCCTTTCTTCGTCTTGAGGTTATTCTCGTAGCACTTCTTAGCCTCCTTCTGATCAGACTTGATGGTGATCACCGTACCCTCGAGGGAAGGCAGCTTCATCTTCATGTGCCTCGTAGAGGCCACCGCTCCAATCATGTTCAAAGCAGGTCTTCCCAAAAGTATATTGTAGGTTGATGGAGCGTTAACGACGAGGTACCTGATGTTTGTAGTGCATGAAGTTGTGCCATCTGTGAAGGTCGTCCTCAACTCTATGTGTCCACGCACCTCCACCTGGTCCCCAATGAAACCATACAAGAAACCGGTATAAGGCCTCAACTGGTCTAGAGACAACTATAACTTGTTGAAGGTTGACCAGAACATCACATCGGTCGAACTCCCCTGGTCCACGAGGACGCGGTGCACCTTCATTCCTGTTGTCACTACCGAAATCACCACCGGGTCATTGTCATGTGGAACGACGTCCTGGTCGGCCTTGGTGAAGATGAGGTCGACATCGGGAGTCAGATCTATCTCCTGTACCTCTACTACCATCACCTCTTGTGCGTACTTCTTTCGCTGGGAGGCGGTGCATCCTCCTACTGAGAACCCTCCAGAGATGGTGTTGATCTCACCATGAATGGGCACCTCGTGCCCCTGATCTACTCCTGTGGTTGCTAACGCCTGATCCCCCTGCGGCTCTAGGAGGTAGTCCTTCAAGAAGTCGCTTTTCACTAGCTCGTCCAATTGGTATCCCAGTGACAAGCAGTTGCGTATGGGGTGGCCATATGCTTGGTGGAATTTGCACCAAGCATTCTTGTTGGGCTCCATCTTTTTGTCGGTCTTTGGGGGCATCTTCAGTCTTGCCGCTATGTTAGGAATAACGATCAGCTCCTTGAGCTCTACAAGAAAATTGTGCTTGGGGGGTGGGTCTCCCCGTGTGTGTGCTCTAATCTGGGGCTTCTCGTAAGGTCGTTGCTTTCCTGAGCTTTTCTTCTCTATTGTCGCTTCATGCACCCTCATGGGTTGAGGTCGACCTGCTGCTCAAGGTCGGACAGGACCGACACTGTCGCGTTTCTCTGTGACTCGATCTTCCACGGCGATGTGCACCATAGTTCGACGCCTGATCCCGCAGAACGTCTTCGGGTAATATCTAAGCAGCGATTCACTGAAGGGCCCTGGTAGCATTCCTTTGGTGAAGGCGTGCACCGTCATGGCCTCATCCGTGGGTTTTAGCCTCACCACCTGGACTCCAAACCTGTTCAAGAACTCTTTCAAGGACTCTCCCTGGTACTGTTTTATGTCAAAGACATCGTCAGAGATTCGAGGGGGAGCCCTGTTGATAAGGTACTGCTCTTCGAACAGCCTTGCAAATTGGTCAAAGGTAGTAATGTGTCCGTCAAGGAGATTGACGAACCATTCCTACGCTCGCCTGCCAATGTGCTCATCAAAAACTTGCAGTACACAGTATCAGATCCTTCTGTAAGCATCATCTGGGTGTGGAATGCTGTGAGGTGAGCCTCTGGGTCCTCTACACCCGTGAAGGTGACTTTCGGGCCCAAAGACGTGGTTGGTAACACAATATCCATAATCTCCTGAGAGAACGGCATCGGGTGTGCCCTAGGTGGTATGGATGGGGCACGCTCATCCACCGCGCGCTCCCCTGCATGTTGCAAACTCCTGTGCAGTTCCTCATTGGTTATGCGCAACTCTTCGTTGTCTGCTTGTGACGCAGCTATGTCAACCCTAGACGCTGCTACCGCCTCCTAGAGGGCGCGCATAGTCTCCATGAGTTGTTGCATGGTGACGTTGTCCCCTCCAGAGGGCGCAGCACCCGGGGGCGTAGCAGATCCTTGCCTCGTAGTCCTCATATTGTTGGTAAACTCTTAACAAGATTGCGAATGGGACCTTGTTTTATCGGGCCCCACGGTGGGCGTCAAATGTTCTCGCCGGTTGACTTGCTTGCCGGTTGACTTGAACGGCTAGCTTTGGCCCGCCTATCTCCGTCTGAGAATCAAACTTCCTTGGTTAAAGAATCTCTCACCTGCAAAGACAAAGGGCGCCTAGATGACCGTTTGCACTTCGACGCTCAAGTCAATACTAGGGCAAAGAAACAGTAAGTGTATAAAGTAGTTTCAGTCTTACAAAAGGTGTACCTTACTAGGGTTCTTAGTGCCCTTTATATAGGTTGAAACTAAGGTTTACCTTAGTTCTGTTACCCATGTCTAGGGTTCCTTGGAGAATGTCCATGCGCCGCTATTACACAATCTTAGCATAATCTGGCACATAGGACTTCCCTTTATTGGGGTGCAACGACTAATAGAATGGCCGCCAAGGTACCAACTCATATCCCAATGTTGCGGGGCCATCTGTTCTACGGGTGCCCTAAGTATTCACGTGCCATGCATGCAGGCTACCCTTGGAAACCCTAACCCTAATGGGCCTTAGCGCCTCCAAGGGTTTTTTACTTGTGTCGCGCCGGGATGCGCCATACACCCCACATGCATGGATTCCTCGTGACTTAGGTTTTCCTATATCTGAGTGTTTCATTTGATAACTGATATGATTTCTGGGGCCCACCTTACGTGGCCCATCTTTACTATCTGATACCGATGTCCGATGTCTGAGGTCTTCTCCGGAGTCGATGGACTGGTCGGTACATATTTGATTTTTAAGAATTTGTTATTTTAATTAGCTTTTGATTTTGTGTACTTTTTTTCACCTAATCAAAGTTTAAAGTATAAATTTACATTTCACAATTGAATAAAAGAAACGTCTTCTGAAAAATATATCCTCTATTTTTTTCAGCCATTTGTATATATTTTATATAACCAACAGAAATATATAACAACTGCATTGAAATGCAGAACAGATTGAAGAAGAACCACAAGCACATGCAATTTATGACAGACAAAACAAAAACAAAGGAAGTGACAACCGTAAGACCCTTCTTTGTTCAAACTATCTTGAATCATGGTCATGATTTTGGAGCCTCTCAGCAACTTGGCTCATGTTGGGTCTCACGTTTTTCTCTTCCTCTACACATTCCAGAGCCACCGTTGCCAATATCTCCATTTCATTCATGTCATAGTTTGATCCCAAAGCAGGGTCAACGATCTCATCCACCCAAGATGGTCCCACTTCTGGTCCTTTCCTCTTTTTCTCCCTCACCCATGTCACCAATCTCTCATGATGACCTGACTCTGATTCTAACTCTGTGAATTGGACACCTGTTGTTGGGCTCCTTCCAGTGATCATCTCCAAGAGAAC
>Ga0123342_1009009_pt1 | contig 12208 bp, 6 predicted proteins | sample Turbeawhitnodule_FD_89960 | JGI IMG/M metagenome (GOLD analysis project Ga0123342, IMG submission 89960) | Root nodule microbial communities of legume samples collected from Mexico - Turtle bean Mexico white nodule | ecosystem: Host-associated > Plants > Roots > Nodule | place: Mexico: Nepantla... | reverse complement strand
TTTTTACTAGTATTGTGCCTTTTGCTTTATGTTTTGAAAAACTGATTTCTTAATCAAGGTTTTCTTGAAGTATTTTCATTCTAGGCTTAAAAGTTTACAAAAACCCTCTTTAAACAATTCACCTCCCTCTCGTTTAAAGTCATATATTCTAACAAAACATGCTCTTAAGATGGCAGGAAAATCATAAACCAAGCATGAGAATCACCTCCTTCAAATTTGGCCAACTAAATATCTTTTTAGATTTATTTTTTAATTTTGACTTTCAATATTCCCTCCCTTTTCTCTTTGAATTTTCAACCAACACTAGGAGAGTTATTGATATAGGATTTCCATTTCTTTTATGTGCATTTAAGTGTCATTTTGTAAATTGATTTTCGAATGACTTAGGCTATAAACAATTCTCCTTCTGTAAATCACTTTAACATATATGAGATATTAAATTTGTGAGACACTTGTGAAAGTGATATTGTACTTTGGGTTTGATCTTAAAAAAGAGTTAAGTGGCAATTCTACATGAGATTTATACGGATATGAAGAAATCTCTTCTATCTTAAGGTGATACTCAACACTTCTTCACTTTTTTTTTCCTTATATTACTCATTATCATATTCATTTATTCTTTTAGTTCCTCTTAATTCAACCATTATTTCTTTTTAATTTGATCATTGCCTTTTGTTAATTGTCTGAGTTCAATTGTTATGTTCTTGTGTTTGTCTTGAAGTCCTATAGTAAATAAAATATTTAATTCAAACTTTTTATGACATATAATTAAAAAAAAAAGAGTAAAGATGAGATTCATAGTTATTACTTGAATTTAATTGCTTCTTGATATTATGAGCTTCCAATTTGATCTTTATCACATCTCCTTATTTATCTACTTTCATTGCATGATCCCATACTTTTTTGTTATTCTTCTTTTGTATTGAATTAAGATATATCCTTTGATAAGTTGTAGCTAAGTAGTCTTCATCCATCCATTTATCCAACCAAAAGTTCATGTTCCTCTCATCTCCAATTTTTCATCTAACATTTTTTCCTTAAATAATTAAATGATTTTCCATACCAAATGTGTTTTTAAATTCCTCCACCATATAGACCATTCTTGTGAGGATCTAACCCATTATAAATATTTCTTTATCCCACATACCTTGTCTCGAAAATTGAACACCAAGAAATTGCCTCTAGAGTGATACATGTTCCATGCCTATTCAGCTAAAAGTGTTTCATTGAACAATTTTACATATTTTATACATGGTTTGTGAGTTAATATTAAGAAATAGGTTAAAAACGAAAAAAAAGTTTGAAAAGAGAGACTTGAGAATAGAAGAGAAATAAGATATGAAGAAAAAGAGAAAGGAAATAAAAAAAAAAAGGAAAAGAGAATATACTCTAAATCAAATACTTCAAGGAGATTGTTCACATGAATTTCTAAGCCATAGAAATAATAATATTTTAGTATAATTTTCACAAACATAATTTTTTAAAATTAAAAAAAAAAGTCTTATTCAAGTAACTATTTTTTGAGTTTTAAGAAATGTGTTCATATTAAAATGTTGTTTTTATTAATAAGTAACTCATGTAAGTAATTTCCATTGATGATATTCAAAAAGAAAGTAGCAAATGGAGCAAAGTGAAAGGGAGACATGAAAAGATGTTGGAGTTGTTTCTGCCTTTTATTTTCTAAAATACTTTTTTAAAAATTATTTACAAAATTTGATAAATTGTAGGTGAGAAAGTAATCAGACTTGGAGAAAATTGTTTTAGAAATGTTTAAAAAAAGGCAAAAGTGAATCAAACATGCTCTAGTTTAACATATGTTTTTATTTCTACATCAAGTTTTTCTTTTACTATGATCAACAAAAAAGTTGAATTTAAGATGTTATATAAATAAATTAATCAAACTTTATCACTAATGTTTATCTGATTGAAGGGGAGGCAAATATTTTTTTTATAAAAATAAATAAAATGTTTATACATTCTAATATTTTCTACTCTAAATTTTTCTTTTTATATTATTTCATATTTTCTTTATATATTCTACTTCAAACCCAGTCATAACATTAAACAGTGAACTAGGAAGTACTGGAGAACCATAACGAAAAATATGGATCATAACAGTGATATTCTTCTCCATTTATTATCATATTCAAACTTTATATTAAAAAACTTTATATTAAAAAACCGACAAGGCATATTTATGTTGACAAGATGGAGGGTCCAAATTGCACTGTATCACTACTTCCTTACTCTGGCAATGGGACCCAAATCATGTATTTTTTTCATCAAATATAATTTCATTAAAACTAATAACATAAGTTAATTTAAACTCATTTTCAACACTAAAACTACAATCCCTTTTGTTTGAACAAAAATAAAAATAAAAGGCTTTTTTATTAATTTTATTGCATCAACTATTCTATAAAAAATACTTTATATACTTCTTTCAAAATCAGATTTTTCATTCATACCTAAACTTATGGATAAGTTAAATTCATTTCTTTTCACTTTTCTCCATTAAAAGTGTTTATAAAGAATTTTTTGTTTTTGTTTGTAGACATGTTACAAGGAGTTAGGGCAAGAATGAAGAATGAGTAACATGTTTGAACATGAACATGGGTTGGGTCTTGAACTTCCATGTTCCAAAGTTCTCAAGTTGGATTAATGGTCCTCAATAATCATATATGAGCTAAAAAAACAAAAGGATAAAGGTTAATGACTCAATGGTCCTCCCAATAGAAGGCAAAGTCCTTGTGTTTTGGACATCTTTTAAAGCTTTCATGTGCAAGATCAGTGTGGACATAAAAGAGCCAGTGCATTGAAGTGATTGATGCTAGTGAGTTTTTAGATACTTTTTTAAGACAATTTCTTTAATAAATATAAATAAATATTAAGTATAATTTAATCTTATAAAATTAAATTAAACTATAAGATAAAGTTTGTATTTAGTTATATATTATAAAATATCTTTAAATATTATCACATGTGTCAAACAATATTGATCAAAACCAATTATTTTTCTAATATTGCCTATGTAACTAGAGTTTAACTTCTTTTAAATATTATTCCCCCAACATTTAGTAGTACTTTTTTCCTCAAAATAATGACTAATAGACAAAAAAAAAAAAAGGAAGTGCACTAGGAAGATTAGATTAATGAAAGACAATTGAATCATGTGATGTTTTTTTTTCTTCCCTAAGGGAAAGGGTAAAGGTCCAACTAAATATTTAGACATTCTATTGAGTAGTTGGGCATTTAATAAACTTTACCACTTTATCTTATCATCTAGTAATTAATATGATATGGTGATAGGTTATATTAGGTATCTATGAGAAAAATACTTTGCACTAGGAATATGCATAAAATAATGTTACACTCTTATGTTTCTTAAGAGTGTATAAACCTTTTTTAGTTTTTTAATATTTATAATAGTGTTCCTTTAGGGATATAAGATTTATTTTGATGAATTTCTTCGTGAGTCTTTGAAGAAGAGAAAAAATTGAAGAAAAAAATGAATGTAGTTTCTTTATAAGCTAAAATTTAATTATACATAAATTTTAAATTTAAAAAATTATACAAGAGAATTTCTACTAATTAGTTTATACATAAATTAAGTTTAATTTGTTATTTTCTCTCCTAAAAGAAATTTATAAAAAGTTTATCCTAAGAAGTTCATGATGAGAATTTAGTGTAATATATAAGTGAAAGAGGACAAAGGAGGAAGCTTCAAACTTGTGTGTTTTTTATCAAAACTTTTTCCGAAGGACTTTTATAAGAAAAAATAAATAAATGTTTTCATAAACTAAAATTAATTTGTAGAAATTCTCTTACATAATTTCTCTATAATTTTTTAAAAATTTTATTCATAAATTTTATTTAATGTCTTTTTCTTTTCTAAGGAAAAATTTGTATGTGTTATTTTTTAAATCGAGTCTTTCTTTCTAAGCTTTTCTATTTTCTTTTCATCACTGTAATAGATTAGGCCTTTGTTTGAGCTTTTAATTTTTAGTTGCACCTTTAATCTGACTTTATTCGGCATATTGTTGGTAAATAATAATCTTAAATTGATTGTATAAATAGTGAAGAGTTTATTTGTGTAAAGAGTTTTGATTCATTTACGAATTAAATTTAAGAAACCTCTTAAGTTCTTAATAACTATTCTTGAATTTCATAATTTAAAGTGATAAATATTTCCAACTAATCAATTCTCATTGAACTATGACCTTGTTTTCATCTCTTACCTTAGTTCCATTTTTCTATTTTTTGAAAACCTACATTGCTTGGATGATGTTGAAATGATCCAATCTAAGGGAGAACTTCATTGATAAGGAGAGTGAATGAAATGTTTCTCAAACAATCAACACATGTATAGAGTGGAAAAACAGTAAGGGAGTACAGTCTCACAGAATCACAATCCTTGTATAAATGAGATTCCATATAAGTTAATGAAATTGCTCAAGCAGATAAATGGACAAAATGAAATGGTAAAAATGTGATTCTTCATCCTTCCTATTTCCAATACTCCACTGAATCATTGGGAAGTTGAAAATGTTTAATTAATCCTCCACAATAAATGGCACACCAGCACTATCTAGATTATAATGATATTACATGTGGATTGGTACAAAACAATTTTGATACAAAATCTAGTGAGTTGTGTTGATGGAATTGGGTGCAGATTTGGATTAACCAATTCAGAGTGAAACAGACATTTTCCATCTCAATTAGCCAGGAAAATGGTACCAACCCCCTTGTGTTGAATAAAATAGTTATGATATTCAAGCAAAAATGTCTTCAGCAATAAATGATTCCTCAGTAGTATCAACATGGCTTTCTGAAGGTACCTGAAGTGACTGGTAGTTTAGTTGTCTGGAAGCTTCATACAAAGCTATGCCAACACTTACAGACAGATTCAAACATCTGACATAAGTCTCAACCATTGGGATTTTGACAGTGCCTCCACCAAATGGTTCAGTTTTGCAGTCTAACAAGGCTTCAGGAGGCAGGCCACTTGTTTCAGAACCAAACAAAAGATAGTCACCTTTTCTGTAGGAAAACTCCTGCAGAGTAAGAAGGAACCACAATTATAGGGCATGTTTACAGTCTCCTTATATTGCTTTTTGAATGCTAAGGCACACACTACTTTTAATACATGAGAATAAGTAACCTTTGCTTCATGAGATGTCCAAAACCATGAAAACAAAAGAGCTCCAAAACCAAAAGGTGTCAAATTGAAAAACTGAAAACCAAATAAGCATTACTGGAAAACAAATAAGCATTACTGAAAAACCATAAAGAAAAGAAAATAAAACTAACAGTCCCTAATGATTGGTTTTCAAATCCAGACCAATATATATAACCTATAAAATTTATAGATTATCTATACTTATTTAAGAACTTTGCTAGTATTCCTCCAGTCAAAATTAACTCCCTCTATTGGATTTAAACTAATTGTAAGATCGACAATTTGTTTGAAATTATAGACTTTAGCTATCAAGAACTTCACTGTATTTTGATGTATATCATGAATTCGTTTCAACCTTTAGTTGGTGCATTTCATAAATTAGTTTAGACTTGTAATGCCGTACAGAGAGGAAAAAAGAAAAGTCTTTCTAATACATACCAATTTAAATAGGACTGGATTGTGGTTTTATATTTTGAATAAAACAGGTTATATTATATTAACAGAAAACGATTAGAAATTTAGAATGGATCAGTTGGCTTTCCAGTTAAAATCAATCTAATACAAGAACACCCCCTACTTCCTACCAAACCCCAAATGATCCACTCTCACAAACCACGTCATAGGGAAGTGAGAAAGTCATATCCAAGACCTTGTTCCACTTCACAAATGTTCCCCAGATTATTTCTAAGCTGTCATTTATAATGCAGGAAGCAAATGTTGAATCATATCATACACTTTAACAGATTTTGGAAAACTTAACATAAACTTATTAGAATACTGCATCTCCGTGTAAAGCATCTGTACATAATGCTCAATTCTTTTTTTTTTTATGGGGGGTAGGGAGGGGGTTGGTTGGAAGAGCACTTATCTAACAAGCTCTTACATACCCTCACCAATAACTTCAGGCCTTCACTGACATTCATTATCTCCTCATAAATGGCAATACTGTGATTCTGTTCCCATGTTTCTTATTAGTTGTAGACAATGTAGAGTAGGAAGGTTGCTATAGGGATTCCAAATTTGTATTGTGTTTCTCCAATCAACTTGTTAATTCAAAGTTTCAATGCTATAAAGAGAAACTACTGAGGATTGAAAACAAAATCTTCAACGTTTATTTAGAGATAAAAGAAGAAATTCATTATGAGAAGACCTTCGGAGATGTCATGGCATTACAAACATCGAGCATCAACAGGATAAATGCTGTAATTAAAGGAACTGTGCTATGGTGGGCAACTCACAGAATGAATTTGTGTTCCCCTCTTTGTAAAAGCTAGCAACCGCTTTTCACCCTCCTGTACCAACAATGGTAACATGTCACATATGGAGTCAAAGGAGATGATGATATATTGAATTTATCTGAATGGTAATTACCTGTTGTCTAAAATAATCACGAAAATCTCCCCAAGAATCATGAACTTTAACAACCACATATCTGTATTATATATTGTTAATAATGGAAAACCAATAAAAAGCAACAAAGCAATTATGTCAATTTTATAGCAATTTTTATTTTCATTTTGGACAAAACAATATTAGATCAGTTAAAACTACTAGATGCGTTATACTAGATAAGCAACACACTTCAGCCAGTCAAAAACAAAGCTTTAGAGGAGTTAAAATCCAGAGTCAGGCACTTAATTCAAAATAAACGGTGATAGACAATTACATACTACCCTGTATGGTATAAGTATTGGTCTAGAATAGCTGGAGAGATGTGAGTGAGAAAAAAATTAAAATTTCAATAAGCATATATCCATGGATACGGCCAATAATCCAATCCAGCACGCTTTAGTTTAGTATCATCCACCTGAAATCCTAATGGCTGAAAAGATAATTAAATAGAAAGCCTATCATCAGTATTTTGCGATAAACACAACAAATAGATGACAATCTTGTCATCAAATATAAAAAATATTTAGATATAGAGAGCAAAACTCACCCCAACTAAGTGTAATCCAACATTTGATGCTGCACATGTTCTAGCAATGCACCCTGTGTTTCCTGGAATCTACCAAAGACAAAATAAATCACAGAACAACCTTCAGTAATTTTCTAATTTAACTCTAACTCTAAGCTAAAAAAAGTTTACCGAGACCAGTTTTATTGTTTAGAGGTTTAACTTCCTTACTTGTTTAAAGTGATTTGAACTTTAATATTCTCTCAAATTAAAATGCAAAATACCTGTCCAGCCCAACATTGACCATTTTTGTTTTTTATCATCATTATCATTCTGAAGTTAATATCTATTGCCCTATTACAATATTCTCGACAAATATATTAAACTGAAAATTAAATGATAGATCACAGAACAGTGATTAGCAAATGCATAGTTAGATCATTATTTTCTTAAATGTTGGTCATTCTTGTGATACAAGCCATTGTCAGGGAATTTATCAGGAAATTGACATAAACCAAACTTTCTTGTAATATATAGGCGGTGTTGTTAGGATACAAGAGAAAACATGCATAAAAAAATATCAGTATTATTGAATTAGATGGTGCTTAAAGTTCATATAGAGAAGAAACTCCACCTGAGAATGATTTTTCATAACTTTTCATATCTTAGGCATAACCCCAGAACTCCCATACTCTCTCCCTATAATCCCACTGCCCAGCAAAATAACTATCTGCCACCTTCGCAGTATTTAAATTATCCAAAACTGATTAACAAAGATAATAGATCCATGCTCCCTCGCCTGGAGGATGTATCTTCTCAGGCCTAAGTATATGCCAAATTAGCTAGCCCAACCTCCCTCGTATGCTAACACCGCTTTTGTAATACATTCTCACTGTAACAAACAATCACATACATTCTCTTCGTAACTAACAAACTAGATAATGATGAAAGGAAGCATATTCCGTCCCAATTGCCCCAGTGGCCAGGGACTTGCGCCTCATAGAATAATTGGTCTGAATCTTTGGCCTTCATCCCCTTGTATGGTCCCGGGCAGTATTAACACGGTCTTGGAACCACAAGTTCTCTCAGATGTACTGACAAGTTAGACAAATAATCTTTTATTTAAATAAAAATAAAGAAACTAATCTCTTAGAACTCAAATAGTATTTAATACTACAACAGAGTACTAATCAAGGGGGGTTGAACTTGGATTTTCACCAACTCAAATGTAATCTGCATATTTTTCTAACTTTGAGAACATAAATACATCTCACCTTATAAGTTGCTTTTGTAAGGTTAATCATTGATAACATAAATGATAGTCAAACTAAAGTATACAAGTGAAGGACAACTCTCATCCAATAATTTCATTTTGTAAGGTTAAGTTAAGCTCAAACTCAAATTCTAAGATGATATCAAAGTTTATCTTAACAATTATTGTTAAGTCTATTGGTTATCAGCTATTGGGCCACAATCAAACCACCCATATATTTCTAGTCCTAATATTTCATGTTTGAGATGTCTAATCTTTAACACGCCGGTGTTGGAGGTCTCAAATGACTCGTGATATGACCAAACTAAAGAATTTCTCACTTATGAGTTTTTTAAGGTTGAGTGAAAGTTCAAATCCAAATTCTAAGGATTGACTAATGACTTCAATTCAATAATGTGCATGATATTATGTTTATTGTTGAAGCTTCATCTCTTCCATTCCGTAATCTCTTCTTCATGCAAAATAGATTAACCGATTAAGTACCAAATACTAGGAGCAATGGTTGCTCCATAACAAAACCAAATTGCATAAACAGCTATAGATAAATGTCAGCTTTAATTTTTATGAAATTTTGGGACTAACATAATGCTTCAGTAAAAACCGTGTCTTCAGAATTCAAAAACTAACAGAAAGGAAAAGTTACACAATAAACAAAAGAAATAATAATAATTTGAATAAAAAGAAATCTAGTTTAAGAGAATGTTGTTGTTACCTGAGGGGACACGAGCACAACCTGAAGAACCTTGGAACATGATGCTTCATTCACAGCCTCTCCAACGCCACGAGGCAAAGCACCTTCCTTGCTTACGATCTTAGCTGACCCATCTGACACAAGAACAAAATCAAAATTGGAACAACAAAAAGCAAATTACCCACAAATAAAAATGGCGAAAGAGTGAGAAAAGTGAAATTACTGAGACAGCAATGGGGGAAGAAGCGACTTGAGGAAGAAGTGAGAAAAGGTTTGAAGTGAAAGAAAGTTAATTGAGAAAAGGGAGAGAATTTAGATGATGGAAAGTGAAATGGGGTTGCAATGTTGAGGGATTTTAGGGCAGTGAAGTCCATTCTTCACTCCCTCTGTGCTTCTTTCTCCTTTATCCGTTGGAGACTATGCACTGTAATATAAATTCATTTCTTTCTTCACCTCCATATTTTCTTCCTCTATCCCAACAAATGAAAGTCTACATTCTTTTTAATTATATAATTTGAAATATATTTTTAACTTTTAGATGTATAATATAAAATTATTTTTGGTTTCAAGTTTTTTAAAAAATATACAATTTAAAAATCATTTTTTCTTAAAAAACATTTTCTTAATACATAATCTGGAATTTATTTTTGCCTTTCAAATTACACAATTTAAAATTCAATTTTAATTTTTGGATTGTATAATTTTAAAGTCATTCTGGTTGTGTAATATAAAATAAAACCCAAAGTTATCTCAAATTGTGCAATTCGAAAGTCTTTTTAGAAAGTCCTTTTTAAAAGTGACTTTTAGATTTTGTAATCTTGAAAAAAAAATGGATTTTGAATTATACAATTTAAAATAAGTTAACCTATGAAAACTTTAACTTCACTAATAGTTTTAAGAGTTGGGTCAATCTCTAGTTTTTCACATTTTATTTATCCACGTGAACTCTTTTAGAGCTTACTACAAATCCTAGAAAAACTACATGGCTCATCTAAAGATGATTTTTTCTTATTAGCATGGAAAAAAATTCTTAAGGGTTTAAGCACGCACCTAATATGATTTATATGTTTATTCATGGTCAACTTTTAGATTAAAATGTCATCAAAATATACTACTAAATTTAACAATGGAAAGACAAAACACATGATGCATTTTCCTAGTGCTAAAACATGGTTTCATGTCATTCATATTATACCCATTTTCCATAAAACAATGTAAAATAAAGTGTAGTGACAATTTTATAATTATGATATCACATATTAATTGGTTATTTTAAATCGATGTAACATATTACCTTGGTTATTAAATGAACCAATCATGAGACGTCTAAAGATCTATATCCTTTTCCATGAGTGATGGCACCATATTTTGTGTCGTTCGACATAAATATTCCTTGTTTAAATGATAATGTTCTTTCTCTCCATCTTTGTTTGACAATACCTTGTTATCTTGTAGAAGTGAAATGGTGTTTGCATCTAAGGATGATCTATTGAGAGATTATAAGAGGTGAAAGGAGTGAGACAGTGATGCACAAAGCCAAAAGCAAAACACTTGCTTTTCAGACAATGTTGGTTCTTTTGGAGGACTCGTTGTCATTGAAGCCCTTTTTCATACATTCAATACACATATTCATATTCTTCCCATCCACTAAAATAATCACTTGCTGAAAGGTTTTGAGGATTGATGGGAATGACGCATAAAACAGTTTAAAGCTTCATCTGCTTGATCCATGACGTGATGATTTGCATGGTATGAGTTAAAGGAGTACTGAACGAAAGATTTGATGAGGGGATGGTTTGTTTTTCCCATACATTAGACCATTCTAAAAACGCAATTCAGTTTGAGGCTAAGTGCGCAATGAGATTTGTGAGACTAAAAGGAGTGTTGGAACAAGATGTCCATATACAAATACTTTGATGTATGTGTCAAAAACATGTGCTTTTGGTTCACCTTCTTCCTTAAAAGACACTTTGATCCTTGGAACATCAAGGTGAACAAATTTGATGAGAGAGCAATGTTTGAGAATCTAGTATATCTCAAACTTGGTTACGCTTGAGAAGGCCTTGGCTTTGGCCTTTTCAAACCATGGATTGTGACATTTTATTCGTAAACCACCTTTCTTCATGCAAGCCACCGTTTTTCCTTTGAATATCATTTACTTCTTCTTCACTTCCGAAAGAAGAGTGGAGAAACTCCTCTTATAACGACATTTAAGTCTTGCTTCCATTTTGTGTTCCTCTTCTTTTGGAAGATCGTGCCATCATCAACAACCAATTTGCTTTTCCTACCTCATTCCTATGATAATTGATGCCTGGAAAATTAAGCATATGTACAACTATCTTGCCTTGTTCTCTAATCATTTAATTTTTATTTACACATTTCTAAACACAGGTTCCAAAAAAATAAGTTTCATATACACATCTCATATAAATGGTTAGTACTATACAGATGATAACATTATCAAACCAATGAAGCGTTTGCAAAAACTCAAGTTTAATTTTTTTAATGAAATTAAATCATTTAATAGGAAACACTTTGGTGAAAATACCAACTCATTGGTGATTTGTTTTAACAACTTGTAAAAAAAATGTTTTACTAGACATAATCACAAATATCAATTCATTGGCCTTTGAATGCTGGATTGAGTTCTTAGAAGAAATGATCACATTATTATGGTCGATAAGTGTCTAATTTCAGTAATATTTCATAATAAAATATAAGCACTTATGAGGATTTAATACTAATTTACATATAAAATAATCCCTAATTTATGAATTTATATTTTTTACATTTTTGATGAACTTTATTTAAATAAGAGCATTTTATTCTCAAATTTATTGCAGATTTTTAGGGAGGATTGAAGATTTGGAGTAAAAGAGATTAATTTGAGCTAAAATGAGAAAGTTGGAAGGTCCCATAATGAAAAAAAATGCAAAAAAAGATTGGGTATTTTTATGTTTTATCACTTAGCCCATTAGCGCAACACAAGAAGCGACCTAACCCTAGAAAACTAGGATAAATAGGGGGCTAGATGCTCAACCCTAGTGATGGAGGAGGGCCCAAGCTCACCACACGATGAAAGCCAAGCCTCCAAGACTAGACGGTCTAGCCTATGATGAGGAGCGTCTAGACTCAAAAAGGAGCGTCTAGCCCATGAAGAGGAGC
>Ga0123342_1009008_pt1 | contig 12208 bp, 7 predicted proteins | sample Turbeawhitnodule_FD_89960 | JGI IMG/M metagenome (GOLD analysis project Ga0123342, IMG submission 89960) | Root nodule microbial communities of legume samples collected from Mexico - Turtle bean Mexico white nodule | ecosystem: Host-associated > Plants > Roots > Nodule | place: Mexico: Nepantla... | reverse complement strand
ATATATATATATATATATATATATATATATATATATATATATATATATATATATATATATAAAATTGAATAGTTTGGTTCAGTATTTATACAGTTCAAATATCAATTTCGGGGAAGTGACAGGATCATTGGTTTTTAAGATTACATTTAAAAGATGCAACTGCACTCTCTCGTTAAAACAATTAATAATTGATTTGTTCATACATACATACACATGTATCCCTCCCAAGGTTTCATTATTTGCATTGGTGAATAACATTAGTTAAGAGATGGTATGCTTAATACTTATGATTGGTGGTTTTATGTATTGCAGGCATTTGGTGTTGATAGGAAAGTACTGAGAGCTACTTTACCATAATGAAGAACTTGGTCCTCTGAATAGCTTACCACCATCTGGTAGCAGAGTCATGGAAATAATGAAGAATAAAAGGTTCTACAGCAGGGTCCTGTCTCCCCCTATTTGTTGAGTTTTTTACCCTCGTATATATTGTGAATTTATGCTTGGGTAGCAACGGGGCGGAATTATTATTTTTTTTGCCATGTAATTTTTTTGGAGGAAACTCACAGCCAAAGCATCATTGTGATTGATGCAACTCAACTGGGGTGTTTTGCGGATTTCAGGAATACATTGTGCACACTATATTTGCAAATATGTAGTTCAGAATCATTTAGACACACATCTCACTCATACACTTCAAAATCACAACTATTTAACTCTAACCCAAACACCCAATTTAATTTCAGCTATATTCAACACAAACATGCAAAATGCAACATTTTACTATTTTGTTGCATACACTAGACAAACAAGTTGTGTTTTTTTTAAATAAAAAGGTTACTTGTTAGACATGAATGAGGTTCCCTCTAGATTGGCACCCAGAGTTCAGATAAGTTGTGTTATTTTTACAATATTTTCTTCATTATTTACTTATATTTTTTGAGTAATCTACTCTATCTTATACTTCCTTCTCATTTCATCTTAGTAATAAAATAATATAGTAAAATTATTGTGGAGGCATAGACTTTTTCTCGACTGTTTTGTGCATTATGCATTAAACGGCTAATAAAAAAAAGAAATGCATTGAATTAATCATGCATCAATTTGTTTTGTCATACGATGAGAGAACGAAAATATGTTTTAAGTTCATCAATAGTATAAATTTATATTAATTTTTTTTAATATTTACTTTGAATATTCTCATGTATACTCAATAAAAATTAAAACAATAAATATATTAGTGATAAAGGAGATTGAGAGAAATAGAACTAAAAGAAATTATTCCCATTAAGATAAAAAAAATTGTGAATAGTATTATTTTTTGTTTTTTTAAAAGATCAGAAGCATCAAGTTCATCATGGCTCATGCCTCCTCTCACTATTATTAACTATTAGAATTTTTCATTCAGTCCTTTTAGTAGCAAATTTTTTTTTCCTTTTGGTACAGATTTTTTCTAATTCAATACATATATCATTTATGATTTTTTTTTGCTATTTATCGGACAAGTTTTCATATGATAAAAATTGAGCATGTAATTCAATTATATAAATTGTAATGACAAAATATACTACTTGCTGCTTTCTAAATGTCACAATTTTTTTTTAGATTTTTATTTATTTAATTTCAAAATTTACCCTTCATCTTATCTTTCTAAATGTCACGATTGTTCTTTTATTATTTATATCCTTACCCTTCATCTCATCTTTAATTAATTTACATATATGTATTTGTTCTGATATAAATTAAAAAAATAAAATAAATAATTTTAGAAATACTTTATTAAATTAAAAATATTTTATTAATAAAAATATATTTATTTTTATTTTTAAAAGAAAAACTTTACGCAATGTTACCAAAGAACGATGCACTGGATCAGGTTAAGGTGTTTGGATTAAGGTAAATAGAGTGAAAAATGTAGGGAAAGTTTATGAAAGTTTGTGAGTGATGTGATAGATATGATTGAAATTATATTTTTTTTAATTGATAAGAATGTAAGTTTACAAATTTACCCTTATATCTAAAAATTGTTAAAAAATTAATTTGATTTATTTATTTAAAAATTATAATTATTTTAATTAAAATATTATTTAAATATTTATAATTATAAATATTTGATAAAAACTTATTTTTACATTAAATATATTATTATTTTTATCTTTATTTTTTGTAATTAATATAATTATTATATAAATTTACTATATTATTAAAAAATATTTTTTTATTATTATTTATATTTATAATTTATTGTATATAATATGATTAATTATGTTATTTTATAATAAATTTTTTTTATATTTTTTTTATAATTTTTTTATAATTTTATTATATTTTTATATTTAAATTATAAATTTATTTTAAATAAAAATAATAATAATTTAAGTGTAAAATGAGAAGGATAAACAAGTAAATTGTAATTAATTAATTAATTAATTAAATATATATTTATTTAGTAAATTGTAACTTTCTTCGCAAATCAGCAAAGAAAGTTTTGATTGAATTTTTTTTCTTCGATTTCCGTATGTCTTTGGCTCTATCTGTATTGGTTTTCACACTTTCTTCACAAACAGTAAATACATTATTTCCATCGCCCTAAAACAAATAGGGCCTAAATTCTTTGAATTGGATTCATATTGATATATAGGATTCTATTAGTATTCTTTCTACTCGTGATCACAAATATTTTTTAACCATTTTTTATAATCATTCTATACACACTTGGATATATTTATGAAATCAAAAGGTGAAACTAGAGTTCTTCTGTACAAATTTGCCATGTATGCTAAAATTCAGTTTCAATATGACATTCAGAATATTAGGTTTGATAATGGAAATCAGTTTGGTTTTATTGAATTATATAATAAGTTTGATATTTACACCAAAAAATTTGTGTTGAAACTCTTCAATAGAATTCTGTTGTGAAGAGAAAACATAAACACATTCTGAACATAACTTAATATGAGTTACCTAAAGTTTATTTGATAAACAGGTTACCCTCAGTTATTCTGATTTTTTTTTCTCATTATCAATAATTGTATAAACTACCTACAACTTATCTTGATTTGAAAATCTTTGGATCTTTCTATTTTCCTTCTAGTCTTCAAAATAATTGAACTAATCTTGAACCTGGATATAGGATTTTTTTGTTCCTTGGATATAAATATGGAATAAAAGGGTATGTCTTGTTAGATACTAATAATATGGAGGTTTTTATTAACAAAAATGTTTTTTTATGAAAATATGTTTCCTTAAAAAGTTTTAAATGGGGCATCCTAGATGACATGATTCTATAATATAAAAAAGTTTTGATTTTTTACTCGAACCCTTAAATAACAACAAACCACATTTTACGAACAATGATAGGATCCAATAGTTATGGGATGTAGGAATAATTGACTCCATATGGGGGGTTTGAATGGAGCGTGAACTCAAATTGTGAATCTAAAGACAAAATGAAAATAACGTCTAACAAAGAGGAGAGAGAAGTAGACACTAATTTACACTGGTTCACCCTATCACTTAGGTTACAGCTAGTCCTCTTAAGCAAACCATTTAAGTGATTTTCACTAACCAAACACTTTGGTTACAACAAGTTTCAACACCTCTTCAGGAACAAGTATTCTACACCTCTCCAAGTACATGTATTCTCCACCTTTCTAGGTACAATTATTCTCAACCTTTCCAAGTACAAGTTTTCTCCACCTCTCTAGGTACAAATATTATTCATTTCTCCAAGTATAAGTATTCTCCACCTCTCCAGGTACAATTATTTTTCACATTATCTAGGTACAAGTATTCTACACATATTCAGGTAAACCAGTCTTAATTTCCCTTTGAGATTAAGACCTCTCAAAATATGGGAAAAATACTCTTAAAAGAGAGAACAATCAAAACTCACTGGGTATATTACACAAACTGAAGAATTTAGCACACCAACCCAACTCACTATACGTTTTATATACAACAAATCTAATTTGTACAAAACATTTTTTTTTCGTTCTTATAAACTTGTATTTCTTATATCTCTTATTGTTGTTGTTGTTTATCTCTTGTTCATCGAATTCTAGCTCCTTCCATAGCTTTGGAAAGATGACCATTGAAGCTTGAATATGCAGTTCATCATTTTGGTATTAGATGCTCCAAAAGGAAACTCTTCCTCTAAAGATCTCATACCCATATTGACCTTTTAATTTGATACCGTTGGTCTTTGAAAACATTCTTTTCTTGTAAGCATTTAAATGTTGAGACTTAAATCTTCTTAACTTGAGTTAGGATCGAATCCACATTGTAGCATCTTCGTTCTATCATTAGACGTTTTATAAGGTAATTTATGCTTTGATGATATCTTGTTCGTCTTAACCAATTAATATCACGCCGTTGAATTTTGACATCTTTCTTTACTTGTAAATATTTGAACGTTCAAACTTGAATCTTCTGTAATTCAAGTTTGTGCAAATCTCGAACTGTTTTTCATTATTTTCATATTAGACGCCATAAGAGAAAACTTCTTATTTAAAGATTTCTACATGTCTTTAGTGTTTATCTGTTTATGTTAATCTTCGAAATCATTTCATATTTATATATATTTAGACAATGAAGTTTGCTTCTTTTAATATTGAAGTCTACTTGAATCTTACGTTGTAGCACCTTCGTTTTTCTGTTAGAAACTTTGGATTTGATCTTTCTAGTCGTCTTTAGCGCTATAAATATTTTTTGAAAACAATTTAAAATTCATAATCAGATGGATAATATCATATATATTTAACTTTCAAAATATATAACTTTCAAAAACTTTTTAAGTATATGTATAAATTTTAAACGTTGAATTAAATTAAATTTAATTATGAAAACTTAATATTGAAATCCGAGATTAATTATATATACTTTTTAAAAAATTATCGTTAACCACAATGTTTTTGAAAATTTTCCAATATTGATTTAATTTTGATCGGTGAAGCATATCAATATATAAAAATAATTTATTAATAATAATCTCAAAAAATATCTTTCATTCAAATATCATCTTATATGAAGTTTTCAAAATGATCTATATTTTGTTCAAAATCAAAACTTTCCATAAATGATTAATGAGTTCTTTTGAATAATTTTTTTTATTTATATCAGTTACTATTATCAAATGAGGTTAAAAAATATTCAAGAAATATTAATAATCATTTTTAGAACATTGAGATTGAGTTTTAAAAATCCCTTTATGAATTAAAATGTCCAACGCATAGAAGACAAAGTGTTTGTCTACCCTGTTCATGATGAATGTATTCTCTAACTCCTCTTGTCCTTTGAAATTGTCTAACATGTTGAGCGTCAAGAGACCATCTAGCATGTTGAGCATCAAAATACCGTCTAACACGTCTTTATACAATTGTCTAGCGTGACAAAGTTGTAGTCTTTGTTTTACTTCTTGATTGTCTAACATGTTTTAATCTTAATAAACTATCTAGTGTGTTTATGTATAAGTTTGCACATGAAGAAACTTTGTTAAAAACCTTAATGCATCTTATATTTTTTCTTATCATCAAAACTCATAGAATCTTTTATCATAAGATCGTCTAATGGGTATTAGATTTTCTAGTAGACACTAAATTGGCTAGCATATTAACATGGGAATCATAGCTTTTTTGTTAATAAGAATATGAACAACAACATAGAAGGTATTATGATAAACACAAAGGATATCATTCACAATGAAGAAGAGGAGATTCAAGGAGAATTTCATAGCAAAGTCTCAATGACAATGTCAATTTGAGAAGATCAACCTGAGAAAAGATAATTCTTACCTTCTTAAAGGACTATCGTCATCAGGTCAACACTACTATAACCACTAATTCTAATGTCTCAAAGTATTATGTTAAGACTCCTTACCTTATATTATCTATTTTGTCGTATAATTTTTTATTTGCAAAACACCTAAATTACATTCTTGCTATGTCTTCTAACATTAAACCTCAATCTTTTAAACAAGCTTATAAACATCATGAGTGGATTTCTACCAAGAAGAAGGAGATTAAAGCTTTCTAAGATAATCACACATGGTATCTCACTGATTTGCTTGTAGGGAAAACACTCATTGGATGTAAATGGATTTACAAGATAAAACATAGAGCTGGTAGAGCTATTGAAAGACATAAAACTCGACTTGTTTAAAAAAGGTTACACATAATTAGAGGGAATTAACTATTTATACATTTTTCCCCTGTTGGTAAACTTACCACTGTTAGACATTTTTTAGTCATTTCTTCAGTTAAGAATTGACAGTTACATCAATCAGATGTTGATAATGCCTTTCTACATGGAAACCTAAATGAAAAAGTGTATATGACACCTCCTTTAGGATTAATTACTGGAAAAAAAAAGTCAGGTTTATAGACTCATAAAATGTTTATATGGCTAAAACAAGCTAGCAACTAATGGTTTGCTAAGCTCTCCTCCTTTCTTACTAATTTTGGATTTTTTATATCTAAATTTGATTATTCTCTTTCTTTGAAAAACATAAAATTCTCACAATTTTACTTGTATATGTAGATGATATAATTCTTGCAAGAGATTCCTTATAAGAAATTTAGAGAATTAAAAAAAAATTAGTCTTTCAAGATCAAAGATCTTGGATAACTCAAACATGTTATGGGCGTTGAGGTGACCAGATTTAAGAAGGGAATTCATATATGTCAAATGAGATATGCCTTTGACATTTTAAAAGAAATTGGGATGATTGCAAGTAAGTCTTGTTTTACCCCTCTTATTTTTAACAATAAAATTGTTTTTTAAGCTACAAATAAGCAACGGGATATAAATCCTTATAGAAAACTGATAACTCTTTTTTCCGGCAAGTGCACCGAGTGAGAAGTAATAATTATTTTATCAATTAAAGTCTATAAATTCCTATCTTTTTTTATGCAATATTACTGAATTATGAAACTTATCAAAATCTCATTGGCAAACTCTTATATCTCATTAATTCTAGGCCATATATAAGTTTTGGTGTACATCTTCTCAGTCAATTTATACAAAAACTCACAACTCATCATTAACAAGTTGCTCAACATATTCTTCACTACATCAAGGCCAACTCTGCATATGGATTGTTTTTTATGCTAAATTTGAAGTGTGCATAAGGCCTTAGTGACTTTGACTGAGCATTTTGCCCAAACACAAGATGTTTTACAACTGTCTACTATATTTTTCAAGGGTCATTTCTTATTTTGTAGGAGTCAATGAAACATAGTATTGTTTCTTGTTCTTCTTCTGAAGCAGAATACAAAGTGCTTGGCGCTAGTGCTTGTGAGCTACAATGGCTCAGTTACAACTTTGATTCCTAATGCTCTTTACTTTGACAATCAGTCAACTTGCCATATCGCACATAACCTCAACTTTCATGAACGAATGAAACACATTGACATAGACTATTATATGGTTCGTGGGAAGATTCAAGACAACCTCTTTCATCTACTACCCATCCGATCTTCTGATCAGTTGGCAGATATGTTCACAAAAATCCTAAATCGAGTAGCTTTTTCAAACATTTCTTACCAAATTGGGTATGATGAGTATACATCATCCAACTCGAGGGACACTACAAGAAAAAATATATTTATCTACGGAAAAAGTTCGTAGGTAACAACAAAAATTCGTATGTAATTCGTTGTTATACACGGATTACCCATATAAAAAAATAGGTAATATCCACCAACTACAGTCTGTAAGTAAATTCGTATGTAGTCTTGCATATTTTTTATTTTATTTTTATTATTTTTCTTAATTTTTATTATTATTTACTATTATTGTTTAGAATTATTATTTATAATTATTATTAGTAATTTTTACTTATCTTAAGATGATTATTATTAATTATAGTAACAAAGTGATGTTCGAAGGACTTGACAAGTTTTTTGAGTGAATAAATAATCTTTAATCAGTCAAGTTTTATTGTTATATGATTATTTTTATTATGATTATACTTATTATTATGACTATTATAATTAATATTAATAATATAATTAATATTATTCATACTATTAATATTATTTATATTATTTATATTATTCATATTATTAATATATTATTCATAATATTAATAATATAAAAATTAATATAATTTATATTATTAATTATATTCATATTATTAATTTTATTAATAATTAATAATAGGAATATTATTATATAATTTTATTTTATCAATTTATTCTACTTTTGCATAGACTATAAATACATACTCTTACGAAATTTTAGTTAAAAAACAATTTTATAAAAAATTCAAAAAAAAACTCTTGGGAATTCATTAGGAAAATTATTTGAGATTAAAAAATGTTCTTAATGTTCTTACTTTAAACGTCACTTAATTTTAACATGTCAAAGAGGAGAAAGTGAAGTATCACACTTTGTATTCTATTACAGCATATAAAAGTTCGTTTGTTTACCAAATTTTCGAAAAATCTGTTCATTCCTATTTTATATAAGCATTCTTTCAAAAAAATTATATTATTTTTATCAAAATATCCTTAATTACTTTAGAAATTTGTTTGTTGTCAGTAAATAATAAACATTGTAAAATAGAGTAAACTTTTTTTTCTAATTTTGTGAGAATTGTAGATGGTAGAAAGAATGAAATGGTGAGTTCTAATAATGTTTAAGAATAATTTTTTAAAAAAATGAATCTTTAGCATATTTTTAATGTTTTGATTTAAATAATTTGTCTTAATTCTTGTAAAATAATTAAAGAGTGTTTTTATACAGTTGGTATGTGGTACCCGAACCATTTGTCACTTACCATGAATCATTTACTCTCAAGACACACGTCTGACTAATTCATACACTTATTTTGAAAAGACAAACTATTTTGTATGATAATGATAATATTTACGCAATAAAGTACTTTATGGTTATTTAATTATAAATATTAAAAAGCTGTTTCATTTGTGACTAATAGTTCAGTTAATTAATTTTTAAGAGTTGAATCTTTTATATGAAATAAATAATTCATTCATGAAGATAAGAATCTAGCTAGTTAATTTTAACTCCTCGTGATTTTAAATTTTATTTCAGTATCAATAATGATTAAATAATTTAAGTATTTATTTATTTTAGTGGCATTACTTATTCGTAATTTAAGAGATGATTTTGTTGTCAATGTATTTGAGTTATATTATTAAAAGAAGAGAAAATAGAATGAAAAGATGAAAATGACTTGATTAAATTATTGACCATAGTCATCCTATTTAATGAATACAATTTAATAATAAATTACAGTAATTATTAAATTAAAATTGTTACTTGTTAGCAACAGTTTGGAATAAAGTGAAATACACAACACAACTACTTATGTTGTTTTCTCCTTTGGTTTTTTCCTCCTTTTTGTAACCTCCATTACACCTTCATCATCACTTTTAAACTATGAAACTCCATTGTTATATCAATGGTTCCACCCACTTCCAATACCCTAAGCAGCCAACATTCTTTATTTATTCACCAATTTTTAACATTAAATCATTGCAATTTGCAACACTTTTTGTACATTTCTTCATACAATCTTTAAAAACAGAACCAAACATTTTATATTGTGATACGTAATTTTGCTTAATTTGCACATGCATGGAGGTGGCAAATGATGAAACCAGTTGTACTCCACGGGTGAGTTGTAGCCGTCGGATGCATTTTTTTTTTCAGTGATTGATGATCGCTGTACGTTGCCTACGAATCTTCAGATTATTATATAGGTGGGTCCCACTGGTGCTGTGACATGGCCCACCGCTGAGGAAAAGAAAGACATGTTTATGATTCTTTGGTTAGGTATGCTGCCACGTGGCAGAATCTTATGTGAAACTGGGATGAGGACAAAACCACCGTAGATGAGTCTGGACGCACCATTAACTATGTGTACCAACGCTCAGAGTATCCAATGCACGCTCTAAATTATTTACGCACCTTACCAGTACAAACTACTTTCTCTTCTTTCTTAAATCAATAAAAACAAATAAATGATAAAATAATAACAACATTACTCAGACAATTATTTACATAAAGTTAAATACCTAAACAGAAAAAAAAAAATTAACATTTTAAAAAATACGTATCTTTTACTTGACGTGAGAGGGATAATGATAGGGTAAAGACGGTATTGAAAATAATTTATAATCCAAAGTTTAAACTTATGATTTTATATATAAATTTTAATATTTTATTACGTTTTTAGAAAAATTCTCGTAATCTGCCACTTAGAAACGTGAATTATGTTACATTATTACCTGGCATCACAACCCACACCACACGTGCAGATAAATTTGGCCACAGTTTTCAACCCTTTCGTTTTGTGCAACAAAATACTAAAATATAATTTTGTTCTGTTTGGTGATGAGGCAATTGTGGAAGCAAGAGAATCCACCTTTACAAAACATTACCTTATTTTATAAGGTACAGTTCAGTTATTGCCAAACAAGGCATTGAAACAGTGAAGTTATCTTAATCAATAATCATTAGTCGCACTATTTTACTTCAACTTGTTTGGCCCCAGATCTCAAATCCCACCCAATCCCAATTAACAACTTCTCATTAATCACCCCCATCTATATTTTATAAGTTTTCTTTTTCCACTCTCTAACTTCACATTTTCAAAACATAAACTTTCATTAAAAAAAGGTACCATAAATGTACATTCAGTTTTTCCTATCTTTAACAACAATTCTGCGTTCAAACTTCAAACTGCCACCGCCCAGATGAATGTTTGCGACCAGCTTTCGCTTTTATCACAGAATTGTTAAATTCTTTAAACCTTAGAAACACTTGTTTTTTAAAACTAAATCTCTAGTATATTAATAACTAAATTTTTACTCTGATTCAATATTTGTAAAATAAAATTTATATATACTTATATATTATAAACTATTATTAAAATTTTCAACACACTCATGATGTTAATAATTTATTAATAATTTATGAGTGATTCAATAGTCACTATCAGATGATATAATAAATTTAATAAATAAGTGGATTTTAAGTTTTATTTAATCTCTCTGCTTGCTTCTTCTTCTTTATTGATTTCTTGTTCCTTTATCTTATTTGAATTGGATATAAGTTGTATGTTTCTGTTTAGGTTGACAGATATCTTTATTTTGTTAGATTTTGGTTTTGTGGGATAGTGGGTTGGTTGTTGATATAGGTGGTTAAGGTTTGTTGTTCTTATGTTCTTTGATATGTTTGGAGTATATTTCTACTGGGTTTGTAGTGTTACATTAGTTTTGATTCCTGTCCTGTGTTGGAGTGGGATGTTTGAGAAGATGTGTTATATTTCATATGTATGTATAAGAGTTGAATCACCCCTAAAATTGTTTTAGTTATTAAATCTTTATTACTGATAAAAAAAAAATTTATTATGAATTGTTATTATATTTTATTGAAGTGGGATCTCCAATATAGTTTAATCCTAAAATAATAGTTTAGATATCAAATGAGAAAATTTTCATATTGTTTTAGTTTGTGAAATTGATATTTTTTTAGTTAGTTCCCTGTATATACATTTTCCTAATAATTGGATGTTAAAAAGGGCATGAAGAGGTTGCAGAAAGAATGAGAAAAGTAGGAAACGCAAACCCTTACGGGAAAAGCACGTCTATGAATTTTGATTCTCACTCAACTTAAGGCTATGACTTTCATTTGAGTGATCCCTCGAAATTTTAGTGACGTATGAGGTAAGTATAGTGAACAAGAATTTACCATAAAATACTTTGCCATCGTGCTAAAGAGACCTTCATAATTGGTAAACCCTTCACATACGCTTAATTAGATTCTAAAGTTTGGTTATTCTATTTTTTCCATTTTAAATTGAGTTCTCTATTTTTTAGACAAAATAATTTATTAAATCGTTTATAGAAAATATTATATACAATAATAAGCATACTAATAAAAAAATAGAATATCTAAGTATAATATCTATGATATTTATAATATTTAATTATATTTAATTTTAATAAATATTTAGATACGAAAAAAAGCATTTGAGAAATTGTATAACACTTTTTTACTTCTTTTATCTTCACTTTCAGAGACCCATTTTAGTTAAAATAAAGATTAACTCAGGAAAAAATATTGTCAGCTTTTTTTAATCTTTAGGACGTCACGGATTTAGTTTTCTACTACATTTTATGCAGTATATATATATATATATATATATATATATATATATATATATATATATATATATATATAT
>Ga0123342_1009007_pt1 | contig 12208 bp, 2 predicted proteins | sample Turbeawhitnodule_FD_89960 | JGI IMG/M metagenome (GOLD analysis project Ga0123342, IMG submission 89960) | Root nodule microbial communities of legume samples collected from Mexico - Turtle bean Mexico white nodule | ecosystem: Host-associated > Plants > Roots > Nodule | place: Mexico: Nepantla... | reverse complement strand
TGTTGTTGTGCTGGACCAAAGGGAGTGTGTGTCTTGAGGGGATCAAGGTCACTTCTTTGGTTGTGTGTAAGTGATCTAGGGTTGATTGCTTAGTGGATTTCCTCAGTGGTTTCTGAGAAGACTGGATTTAGCTCTGGGTTTAGAGTGAACCAGTATAAACCTCTGTGTGCATTCTCTCTATCCTTAATCTTTTTAAATTCAGTTTTAATATTTGTGAACTGGTATAAACAACCGATTGTTTCTGCGAAACAACCGATTGTTTTTCAGGTGCTGGGTTTTTTGCTTTGTGTTTTGGCAAACTGATTTCCTTATCAATTGTTTCTCGAAGTAATTTCATTCTTGGCTTAAAAGTTTGCGAAAACCCTCTTTAAACCATTCACCCCCTCTAGTTTAAAGCCATACATTCTTACAATATGATCTTAGCCAGACTTACGTCAGTGGGCATTAAGTTCGATGATGAAGTTCAAGCTTTACTACTGCTATTGTCTTTGCCTGACAGTTGGTCCGGAACGGTTACAGTAGTTACCAGTTCAGCGGGATCAGATGGATTCACTTTTGAGAAGATTCTAGTGAAGAAGGAGTTATGGGGAATTATCTAGTGAATCGTTATATGTCATCAGAGGTAAGAAAAATATAAGAGATAGTGGGAGCAAGAAAAAAGAAGGAGTCAGTCAAAGACTCGGGATTGCTCAAGTGTAACATGTTGGAACTGCAAGGAGGTGGGGGCATTTCAGGAATAAATGCCCTAATGATAAATAAGTCAACATTGCAGAAGACTTCGCGGACGAGGACTTTTTAGTCTGTTGCGCGGATAACAGTGTGGATTCCTGGGTCATGGATTTTGAAGCATTGTAGAATCTAGTTATTGGAGACTTTGGAAAGGTAAGACTAGCAGACAACAGAACTCTTAAGGTTACGGGCATGGTTGACATAGTGTTGAAGACATTAGTTGATTTCTATTAGGCGGTTGGACGAACAGGGACATGAAGTGAAGTTCGGAAATCAACAGTGGAAGGTCGTCAAGGGAAATCTTGTCATGGCCTACGGAAGAAATAGAGGTTAGTTGTATATGGTCGGATTACCGTGTATGAGGGAATGACCATCCCAGTTCAGAAGATAAACAAAGTCCAGTTCACAGAATCTCGTGGGCAGAAGAGGGTTGTCTTTACAAGAGAGAAACCAGAGCCACATGTTAGATTCAGGATGAACGAGCATGGAAAGGTTCAGGTAGACCAGTCAGAGGTACTTATGGCAGTGGGAGCACGGGTCGTGCTTCAGCAGAGGTTCCTAGACGACAGTGGGTTAGGAGAACCAATATTCTAGTGGTTGAAACTTCTCCAGAAAATTTCTTGTTGAATATGGAGAGTGTTTGTTCTCAGGTTGTTCCAGGATCCGACAATTCCTGTAAGTGGGAGCTGGTAGGAATAGAGAACGGGTCAGTGACTGACGTGTTGAAACTCAGGGGAGTTTCAACAAAGTCTTCAAAATGATTAAGAAGGTTGGTGGCAACTAGAGGTGGAACATTGAGTTTTGTCGACAGATTACAGAAGTACATATACACAGTTAAAGCGCAGGTGAACATTGTTCAGTGACTTCAAGTGGGAGATTGTTGGGTATGAAGTCAAAACCAATTGGGTTGGGCTGACTAGGCACCATGTTTAGTTAGTGGGTTTAATCATTGCACACAGTTGAAGCGCATGTGAACATTGTTTTGTGGCTTCAAGTGGGACATTGTTGGGTATGAAGTCAGGACCAATTGGGTTGGGCTGACTAGGCACCATGTTTAGTGAGTGGGCTTAATCATTGTGTCCCTTTTATAATCTATATTTAAAGATATCATTGTACTTGTAATTGGTGTGCAACATGACATAATGAAAACCTAATAGTTGCCCGTGTGGATGTAGGTTGCAGTTGGCGACCGAACCACGTTAAATCTTATGTCGTTTATTTTTCTGCAGTTGATTCGTGATTGTGTGTGTTGTTTCTGCGTGTGTTTTTTCCATCAAGGTTGACCCGAAATCCACCTTCAAAACTGGATCCAGATTTGTTGAAAAGAACATTACGTGTTTGACCAAGTTGTGTTTGATTGACTTGACTTTACTATGAAAAAGTCATGTCAGGAGCACACAACTTTATTTTAGAATTTGATCAACACAAAAGTCACTATCCATGAACAACTTTCATTGAAATCGTATAACATAGAAGTCGTGAGAGATCTGAACGACTTTAATTAATTTTTAAATTAAAACTTAAGTAAAATCTTGTTGTGTGATAGAAGGCGTATGTCACCTCACGATTTTAGTGTGCAACAAATACTTATGAAATTCGTGAGACACCCGTTACTTTAGTCTGTAAACTTTGCGCGTTGAAGTTGGTACGGTGAATGAAGTTGTTCAAGGGAATTATTCAATTCGCAATGGTGAGTACAACACAGTGTTGGACACATGGAAGAGATGTTTACTGCATTGTTTGCCATTTTGTGGTTTGAATGCCAACACGGGAAGAATAGACAACGATTGCTCAATCAGAGTTTTGTAGAACCAATAAATAAAACCACTTCTTTTAAAAAAGTTACTAAAACAGTAAATATTGTGTCAAATTATAATAAAATGAAAATCAGTTTATTAAAGTTATATGAGTGAGAAATATAAAAATGAAAGTTAAAAGATATTTATTAAAAAATATTATTTAAAATCACTGTTAATGAACAATTAATTCATTACTAATATTATCTGTGAAATATATTCTATATATGTTTCAGCTTGAACTTTTATAATTATATTGATATTTTATTTTTATTTAATCATGTTAAACATAACTAATCATATTGATATATTAATTAAGGTAGTTTTGAGTAAAATTCATATGTTTTATTTAATATTAACAAAATAACTACGGAATAAACTATGTTTTAAATTGAATCATATTTGGGTAACTTTTTCCAACTTTATCTTTCTTTTAAAGAAAATCTTAATAAATATATAGTTAGACATTAAGTGTAAGTATATTTTTTTAAATACGGATTTAAAATTTGGTTTCTTCAGGTGGTATTAAAGTAACACCTATATGGAGACCTAAATCTTGTACTACTGCTGTTCTTTATAGTTGTAATTAATTATTGCGGATAGAATAGAAGTTGTCTCATTTGTTCACGATTTGAGTATTGAAGTCATCTCATTAATGATTTCAGTATTATAAAACTGTGTAATCAGTTGAGGAGATTTAAACTTTAATTTAAAAATTAGTTAAAGTTGTTCAAATTTTTCACAATATTATATAATTTTAACAAAATTTGTTGAGGTACTCAATTTCTCATATACACTATTTACATTTTTATTTTTTTATTTAGCACTTTTTTACTTTTATTTTCTTATCTTATATTTTTTGTTTTTATTTTTTTATTTAACACCATTTCAAAAAATAAAACAACATAATAAATTTAAAAAATTAATAATTTATTTTTGAATGCATTAAAAAAATAAATATTTTTAATGTTTAAAATAGTTATTAATGTTCAAAGAAATGAATTTTTACAAAATAAAAAAAATTAAAAATATTTAGTTTAATTTTTTTTTCAAATGAAGAAAATAAATAATTAAATCCTACAACAACATAAAAGTTGAATCTATAATATTTATTTTTGTTATTATTGATGATGTAATCATATTAATTTCAAGTAAAAAATATAGGACATAATTATAAAAAACATCAAAGTCAATTAGTATTAATTAGTAGTGAATACAAAGATAATATTAAAGTGTTTACCCATTTTTAAGCATTAAGTATAACATTTGAATTATTTTTTTTTAGAATTGTGCATTTAGGGTAGACACTTCAATATTATATGTGTGTAAAAAATTATTTCTTTATTTATTAATTATATTTGTAATTATTTTAAACATTAAAAATATTTATTTTTTTAATGTATTCAAAATTAAAATTATCAAATTTATTATTATTTTTTTTTTTTTACTTTTGAAATAATGCTAGATAAGGAAATAAAAACAAAAGAGTGTTAGATAGAAAAAAAAAAAGTGCTAAAAGGAAAAAATAAAAGTATAAATAGTTTTAAATGGAAAAAGTATACGAGAAATTGAGTCTTCATAAGTTACATGATTTTTATGTTAAGCAAATTCTGAAGTAGAGACAAACAAGTTTTGTCTCGATTTTGTTCGTAATAAAATCATAGCAAGAAGATACGATTTGTTAAAAAAATATAATAAAAATATTATTTTCATACATAATAAAATAAATAAATTACATTAATTTTATAAAAAATTAAGAATATGTTGTATTATTTAGAACGTATTACTTAAAAAGAAAAAACAATAAAAATAAATTTTGATCATATTTAATATTTAGGATGTCATTTCATTTACTACAAAACAAGTTCATTATTTTGAAGTTTATACCAATACCTATAATGTATAGTCTTTGAGAGTGTACTCCACATCATATTCATTTATAAATATATTAACACTATTGTTAATTAACTTTCTAGTTTAGGAAGTAGAGATGTTGGTAATAATACATTTTTTTTTATCTTTTTATATAGTATTACGAATATTATCATTGTCCTTGACTTTGTGGGAAATAATTTTATATTTATTATTTCTTAAAAAATATAATATTTTTAAATGTTATTTTTATCATAACATTAGTTTCAAAATATATTTTCTATTAAATTTACTTTTAGAAAGAAAATTAACTTTAAAGCTATCATTTTAAATACCAGCAGTTCTAAATTGGAATTTAACATTTTTAAAGAATAAGAAAAATTTCAAAATAAAATTTTATTGTGATATAAATAATTTTATATGTTAAAAAAAATTATAGAAAATTTTAACTATAGTATAATATAGTTACTAATATAAATCAAACGATTACATTTTATTTATGTTAAATGTTTACAATTTATAAGTTATTTAGTTTTTAATATTCTTAAATAAAAAATAAAAGGAAAGTAACCTAATTTTCTAATTATCAATAAAGTTTGTGTATGATAAAAAAACTAAAATACCTCCTTAGCATGAGGATGTTGCATGATCATGCAAGAGTGAGAAAATGGAATACCTGAAAGACATAACATAATATCTTATGCTGACACGTGATTCGGCCACGTGGCATCAGACACGGTGGATCCCATTCGAAATGCAAGAAAAATATCTTGTGAAGTGCGAGCCTCAACCACTAGATATTTTCTCGGTGTCCCAATAACTCAGTTTACCACGTGTCGATATATGATTGGATCTCCACCTCTTCTCTAAACGGAATATGTTCAGATTCCACAGCGTTTATTCTTACTTCTATAATAGTTCTAGAAAGAGTTATAATTAAAACAGAGGTTAATTATGTAGTTTTTTCCCTGAATTTATATTTTCTTAAGTGATTAAATAAACATTTTTAGTATTTCCTTACCCTTTTTTTTCTTTGTTAATATTTTTAGGTTTTTATGTGAAATAAAAATATTAATTAATGATTCCATAACTTCAAGTGTATGCGTGAAGCCTAAAAAAATGTTTATGGGTAACTAGTTTTTATATTATATTGCGATAGGAATCAAAACTTTTATTGATAGAACGTGATAACGTTTAATGCATCGATAAATTAGGTTGAGAATGTTAAAAGCGTGATGAAGTTAGGCTTTACCTAATATACTTTCATGTTTCAAAATACTTTTTAGATTTAAAAAAACATATTTATCTAATTTTAATTTCTTTAATATATATTATTTTTGGTTTTGTAAGGGATATTTAAAACTATTTATGAAAATATATAATTATTTTTTAACCAAGAAAAGAATGAAAAGTAATGTATTTAATATTAATGGATTAAAAAATGACAATTTTGTTTGAGAGAAATAAAATTGAAAACATTTTATCCTAATTTGTTTATGCGGTTGGTTTCCATTTATATATTTTCACTTCATTATTTGATCGATTTAAAAAAAATTATATAATTATGCATGGTGAATACGAATATTTAAAGACAGATATTAAAAGGCTTTATAATATTTATTTTGTGATTTATAGGTGAAACAACTTTAATGAAAATACACGAATGTTGAAAATGTATGAGAGTACATACTATCACATGACATGGCAAACACTGTGGGAAGAAGCGTGAGGAAAATATCTTGCCACGCACACAACTTCTCTAAACTCTTCTAAAGATCTTCTCTTCGCTTCCTCTCTCACTCTGTCTCTCACCATAACCAACCACCACCCCTTCTAAATTTTTTCTTTCAGAATTTTTTTATCATTATTTTCACAAATCAATACCAAAATTTCATTCTCCTACCCCCATCGTTTCTTCTTCTAAATCAGAGAACTGTTTTTCCATCAGTTGATTCATTCGGCATTTACGACTCGTCAGGTACACACGCACAGCGTTTTTTAATTTTATTTGTTTTATTAATTTTATGCAACTTTCTGCTGCATTTTTTTGGATTACATCGTGTTTTTGAGTTTTGTTGTGGTGTTTGTGTAATTGTTTTGATTATTGAGCTGGATTTGATTGTTTCATTTTTTTATTGGATTTGTTAATCCGTTGTGAATCTGTGTTGTTATGAGACTTTTTGGTGCTAGTTTTCATTTTTAATATATATATGTATGCATTTATATTCATGCTGGGAATTGGTTTGTGAAGATTAGATGAGGTGTTCAACCATGAAGAGAATTGAATGATTCTACCAGAAATCTTAATTGCGTTATTTTTTTGTTGTTGTTGGTCTTTGTGTAATTGTGTTGAACATTGAAGTGGATTTAACTTTTCTTTTTAATATGTGGTGCGATGAATCAGATACGTTGAGATATTTTGGTGCTAGTTTTCATTTTAATATTTTTTTTTCTGAAAACCGATATATTATTAGGTGTTCCTCGAAACTGAAATTATAAACGATGAGTTGGAATGTGATGAATTCCGTGTTTCTATGAGAAAGTCTCACTATCATTGATTTTTTTTCCTGCTTGATAGAACACTTCTTGGGGGTTTAGATCAGCTACATTTTTTTTCTTCTTCAGATTTTTTAATTTGTGCTGAATCTATGTTGTAATTAGATAATTTGTGCTGAATATATATATAATATATATATATATATATAAGCTAAATTAAGGAAAAATGAGGGATTCAGACAAAAACATAGCTCTCTTAAAATTATTTTAAAAGTAATTTGATATCATTTGTTGTTTTTATTTCTTAAAAAATGTCATCAAATTATAACTCCGTCTAATCTAAAATAGTAGGATAAAACTTGCTGATGAACTTCTAAAAGAGAGGGAATAACAAATGCTTATAAGATTTGTTTACCCACTTGTTCTATAGAAAAGGTATGAAGACAAACTATAATGAGGATTAATTTTAGAAATCACGTATTATTTAATATGTTCATATTTCAATATATTTTAAATATATAAATTTTGATTTATATTGTTTTTTATTACAAAGGAGTGTTTTACTTCCAATGAATTTGTTGAAGAGTTTCTTGGATGAGAGTTCGATGTAGTCCTGTTTTTTTTGTGTTGGATAACTTTGAAAGAACGTTGACACGATTATTTTGATCACTTGGTACATCAATGATGTTGAATTTGTCAAATCACTCCTCTAAATTTCTAGCGATATGATAGTATTTTGTAACCAGACTTGGTAGTCATCGTTTATATGTCCTTGTGATCAATTAAGAGTCATTATGTCATTTGAGTTGTTGTACGCTCAATACTCAAGCAAGTTTTAAATCGACAATTAAATTTTCGTATTTGTCTTGATTGTTTGACTATTAAAGTTGAATCATATGATTTCTTCAAGGATAATTTTATGAGGTTCTTCGAGGATTCTTCCAACTTCGTTGACTTTTTTATTTGATGGACCATGCCCACTCATAAATCACCATTCATATGTTTCCCAGAGTTAAAGCTTTATGAGAAAACCAAAAAGTTGAGTCTTCATTGGGCCACGATTGTCGAATCATAATCCGAAATTGGATAGTTCTATTGATCACGATATCATTCTACTCACTAACTCCAATTTTTGTAACACTTGTGTGATAGGATAATCAATTTGAACTGGGATATAAACAATGTGAAAATATTGGCAAAGTCTTCACATAGAGAAGATAAGGGTAAACACCAACTTCTTAATTACTTGGTAGCACTCTTCGGCTAGTTGTAGAATGCAACTTGTAAAATAAATAGGGCTTTGTTTTTTACCTTTTTGAAAAACCAATACCAAACTTATTGTCAAGTTTGACATAGCTAGGTAAAGTATGAACATTGAATTATATGGCAGGCTAACAAGTATCGGTAGGGAAACAATGTCTTTTTTGATATCTTGGAACATTTCTTTAGCATCCAATATAAACATTCTAGGCCCTTTCAATAATCTGGAATAGGGTTTTTCCTTCTTTAGTAGTTTGAGGAGAAATCTTGAAAGGGTCACGTTCTTCTTGTTATGACATATGATCTCTGGATAAATTCATGGCATATCTATCAAGCTTCATGTAATGAGACCAACATTCTATACCATGACTCACTCTACTTGTTTCCCAAGTAAGCGACTCATTGTTTTGTCCACTCGGGTGCACTAAATTGTTTAAGAGTTATATTACAAATTTATAGTTGACTCATCAAATGTGGAACAACACTCCTCAAACTCGACATGTGGATCGAAGTCAATCTCTAGAGCTAGGCTGAGGTGCGAGTTCAACATTATTGCATTGGTGTTGAACATTGTGTTCCTAATATAAAGTACCATCTAGAAGATCCAAGGCATCAATCTAAGTCGAGCCATGAACCAATGACATCTTTAAAGAATAGGGAGTGACCTTTAAGTTCTGATCATAACATTATTGTGCTTTCTTAAGATCGAATTTGACAGTAATGACACCCCATCTTTGCCAGAGAACTCTTGTTCCCTTAGCTCTTAATTTGAGATATTGTTTTGGTACGCCCAATAGTCATACATTGCTTACTAGTCGATGAAAAAAACAATTTATATGTATCTTTCTCCTTTAACCCTAATGATGTTATCTCAACATACTAGAGATAAAAAAAAATATAAACAATAAATAAAATAATTTATATTAAGATAAAATTTTGTATAAATAATGTATTTATGTGTGTCACTTAGATTACAAACTAATGGTAGATTTTGAGAAAATATGATTCAATTAAAAGTTCTTGAATAATATAATAGTTGGTAAAAATTATATGAATAATATATATATATATATATATATATATATATATATATATGCTAAAAATTACTTTTTGTAGATTTGCTTAAAAGTTTGGTCATGAAGAAAATTGAACGTTTCTTCGAGAAAATATTAACCTCATTATTGCTTTTTGTTTTCCAAAACTCTTGTTCATTTTTATATGTTTTTTTTTAGGTTATATATGCTCAGTTTTTTTTTATATAAACATTCAATTTGGATATTCCCCCTTCCGGTTCTGTAGTGGAAACTAACTAGAAAATCACCTTCAGTTTCAACGTTTTCAAGTGTAAGGAGTTGAGCATCGTAGGGGAATCCACATTAGTTAGTAACTAGAATTTTCTGATACATGTATTGATTTGTAATTTCAGTGGACATTTTTTTAATGTTTATTATTTATTGGTATTTGGTGAAATTTGAATTTTGGTATACCAATTCTTGTTTGGATTCTAAAGTGAAAATATGTGGGCATGCTATACAGGAAATGTTGAATTACGATATTTTAATTCTTGATTGGTAGCCAGTTTTGGCTGGATTTGGATTGTTGGTTTTGATATCAGAAGCAGAAAGGAATAAGTTAAGAATTGAAAGTGAAGGCAGATGTCTGTTTCAATGGCTGCTTCCAGTGAAAGGTGGATGGACCGTCTTCAGTTCTCCTCGTTGTTCTGGCCTCCCCCACTGGAAGATCAACAAAGAAAGGTACCTTGTAATGTTTATTATAAATAATTTAACTTAACTGGTCTCTCATAGAAACTCTAACTCCACTCCATTGTATATTAGTTTCCCTAACTTTTAAATTCTAATAATAATTATAATAAAAACAATAGTTACCGTTTATAATGTTCCGCTCCTTCACATTAAGCTTATAGAACTTGAGCAGCTAATGTAGAAGGAAGGAGTTTTTCAGCCAGTTTGGTTGCAAGGAAAATAACCATATATATAACCAGCAATAATCCTTTTAAATCTTAGATTATTATATCTCTTTAAAATTATCTTTTGGAATTCACTTTCACTCAACCAGCCTATTCATCAAGAAATGTCAAATTTCAGGATATCTAGTTTAGTTATATTACTCCTTCCATCTTAATTTATGTTAATTCTTTTTACAATTTATCAAATTGATTGTAAATTATTTCTTTCAATGCAATAATTATAATTTTTCTTCTAATATTACTCTAAATAAATATTCACATTAATACAAACTCTTTCATTAGTCATAAATCAAATAGGTGGGAGAAAATATTGTTAAAATATTGTTGTATATTACTTCAAATCAATTAAGTAGAACTTAGTATTTTATTTATTTATAGAAAAAATGTTTAAGGATATTTTAGTAATTTTTTTCTATTCACTAACTTATTTATTGTTAATTGTTTTTTCTTAATATGTGTGAGAAACCTTAAAGATAAAATGAAGGAAAATGGAGGGAATATATATATTTTTAATTATATTATCTTTCTTCATTACCTTCTAATTTTTTTTTCCAAAAATTACTTGTGAAATTGATTTTTCAACATTGTTTAAATATTTTAAATTAAAATTACGTTTATTATGAATATATTTTTAACTTTTAACGGAGTGTATAGAAAGCCTCCTTAAACTCTATAAATATTGTAAATAGATCATTTTTCTGTATGATGTAATATAGCAATAATACATGGTTTCTCTTTCTCTCTTCTTCTTGCACCTATCTCTCTCTTTCCTTACATATTGAAACGAACCATATTTTATTTTAAATCATAGTAATTATTATTATTTAATTTTGGATGAAATTATGTTAATTATTTTTATTATGAGTATATTATTTATCGTAAAAGTAAACTTAAATTCTATGTTAGTTTAAGTTTTAAGATATTTTTTTTAAATATTATTGTTGTAATTCTAAAAAATGTTGATGTTAGAATTATTCTATTATATTCAAATTTGAATAGCATATCATTTTTATACTAAGTTTATCCATTCAAAGAATATAGTAAAATAAATGTGTATAAAAAATATTTAACCCGTATATTTTCAGTGGTTAAACTGTTAGCATTTACTAATTTATTTAATTAACTCTTTTTTGCGAATATTGTGGTTTGGATACCGAAGGCTTTAACTTAATTTGTTGTTTCTATTAGACATGACAGCCTTCAAGTAACAAACAAAAAAATAAATAACAAACTTTTCTTTCGGATGATTCTTTCATGTGTGAAAGAGATATTACTTCGTAAAAGTTTTTTTGAAGCAAACTTGGTTGTTAAGCATTCGGTTTACTGTAAGACGGAATCTGTGACAGAGGAGAGCACTGTTATTTAACTTTGATTAACTGAAATGTGCAGAGTTGTTTGCTGTGGCACTGTTAATTTTGATTTTCATATATATTAATATTGAAATCTAAATATCACTTTAGTTTCATACTATGTTCTTAAGAACATGTAAAAACAACACATCGCTTACATTTTGATCCTGCCGACAACTCGAGCGTGGAGGAATCGCTTCGTAGCTCTCTCTGCCCCGTCTACGCGATTGTGCTATCTGCAAAATCATCCTCAGAACCTTCTCTAGGATCTCCAAACGCGACCTGCAAAACACACCGACGGCGCCTCTATCGGCTGTTTGCACTCCGACGATCAAGTTAGATCACGGAACCACCAATGAGAAAAACTAGTAGTGTGTGTGAAAACTCTTGCTCTCTTTTTTTTCTATCCCCCTCTGAATCTCACCCTGATTCTCTTTAATGCCTCTCTCTGTATCTGGGCCTAACAGAATTCTGTTATGCCTCTCTGGCATGTGCCAGAACCCTGTTATGCTTTTCTGCGACAACGTACCTCCAGAATCAGTAGAGTGTGAGTGTTTGTGCGTGTTTGCGCGTCTCTGCGCTTGTCTGTACCCTTCGCGGTACGGAGTGCACCTTTATCTGGACCGCGCCCTTCTCAGATGATGACACGTGGAGGCATGCGACTCACATCTAACCATACACGTGTCACTACTTGAAGGGCTCTAGCGCTTCTCTTTGTG
>Ga0123342_1009006_pt1 | contig 12210 bp, 6 predicted proteins | sample Turbeawhitnodule_FD_89960 | JGI IMG/M metagenome (GOLD analysis project Ga0123342, IMG submission 89960) | Root nodule microbial communities of legume samples collected from Mexico - Turtle bean Mexico white nodule | ecosystem: Host-associated > Plants > Roots > Nodule | place: Mexico: Nepantla... | reverse complement strand
TTGCCCTGATTTCAGGTCTTTCAATGAACCAGCAGAGCCACTGAGTTTTACATTTCCTTTAGAATCTGTTACAGTCACAAAGGTATTATTCCGTAACATCTTTATATGAACATGATCGGCATCGTGCTCATACTGAAAATTTGAAGGAGCACCTTTAATAAAATTATCTTCACCTAGAATTCCTCTTACATAGTCCATAGGCCTAGAATTCAAGCCAGTCCCAATTTCATTCTTGCTTTCGAGGTTTACGCTCTCTATATCTTCCACATAATACACAGGAGGGCCTCCATTTGCTTTCACGTTCTGGCCCGCATAAGTCCCCATTCTGGGATCTATGTTCTCTCTATTCTGCATAAAATTTGGATGAGCGTTGGCATCTGCATTCACTTTCTGGCCCAGATTATTCCACATTCTGGGATTTATGTTCTGTCTATTCTGCATAAAATTTGGATGAGCGTTGGCATCTGCATTCACATTCTGGTTCACATTATTCCAGTTTCTGGATAGTCTATTTTCTAAATTCTGACTAGAGTCTGGACGAGCATTCTCCTCTGCATTCACATTCTGGCTAGTTTGAATCCTCCTCCAATCAAAATTTGAACTTGAAAATCCTCTAACATGTCCTGCAGTTACAAGAGAAAATTCCTTATAAATACTGTTGGGGGATGAGCTGGAAAAAAACTAAACCTCTACATGCAAAATTAAATGATAAGAGTTATTTTCAACCATTTAAGAATAAGAATTCGATTATAAGCCCCAAACGCTACATGCCAAGAAGATCTAAATAAACAAAGTAACCATTCACTACTGCACCAATATTTCAAACCAAATAAACGGAAAACAGAACTAAAATTAACTAGAGATAAACCCCTTTAAATATAGGCATCCAAAAATCACCATGCTGTGAAAAAGATAGATTGTCTGAAGTTATTCCACATGAAGAACGCAAGATCATCACCATCTCTAACAGCTTGAAGCCCCCATCAAAATCTTTGAAAAGAAGGAAACAGTCATTTTCCCACAACAACGGAACTTATATTTTCACTCCTCCATATAAAAATAATAAAAATGACGAAAATTGAACATTCCATTCGCCATAATCTTCTTTTCCGTTTGAAAACAGTAAACACGATCTCTAATCTCTACCCATCCACACATCGAAACGGTGCCGTCAAAATTACAAACATAAGAATCCCTACGACTTTCCATTTCCTCCGTTTCGAGCACCGAAACGAAAGATGAGTCGACTCGTTTCGCTATTTCAAAAACTACGAAAGTGAGAGCAGTGAGATTCGAATAGTACCGTCGTTTTGAGGCAAACGGCGAGGTGGCATTGCGGCATCGAGTGGAAACGCAGGTTTCGGTGCAAGGAGAGATACGAGGGAAGATCCACGACCATGGCGAATGGAAGAGAAAAATCGATACATTGGTTTTTTGTAATGTTAGGGTTCGAGTTTGAAGAACTCGGATTCTGATTTCTCTGTTTCGTTTCCTTCCTTAGTAGGAAGAAAGAACTCAGTACTCAACTTTTGTTTTTTTTTTTTTTTCAGTTAAAAGACACTAGGCTTGTTTTAAATTGGCCCATCTTCCTATTTTGTTGGGCTACCTATGTGTTGGGTGGTATGAGAAGACTTTTACTACCTGTACCCCAGTAATTACTGTCTACACCCTTATGACAAATAAGGAAATATAATGACTTTTACAGTGAAGGATAACTTGCTTTCCAAGTAGCAACTTTTCATTTTCCATGATTATAATTATGAATTCCTTTAAAGTATCATTTTTAAATTCCTTTAACAGAATATAAGCATTAAATATTGTTTGTGTGTGGATAATTATTAAAATATAAGTATTCAAGGAGTTGGTATCCGTAACCAAAGTAAAGGCTAGAATCATTATCACACTTTTCTAGCATCTTTTCTGATGTTACAGTATAGTTGATGTTTTAAAGGCTAGAACCAAAGTAAAGGGTAAAATATAACCTATATTACGTGTACCTTTTTTCTGATTTCATTCATTCAACCATATTCATTTTAATATTTAAAATTAAAATTTCTGCACATGGATAACATGTGGCCACCTTACATTTTGGCCTTTTCTGTGTTAGGTCAAAAACTAGGCCTCTTTTGCCCATTAGCTATATCCCATCAAATGGAGAACAATTCATTATTTATGTCTCTGTCTCTGCTCCATCATCAGAGATTCTTATTCTACTCTTTACTATTTATAAAATACTCATACTCATACTTTATTCTTTAAACTTAATCATCAGCTATAATGAAGACATTATATGAAAATAAAAAATATTAGTTGAATTTGTTAATGTTTTTGTTCCCGCTGGTTGACCTAACGTCTTCGTGCATTTCTGTTGACTTCGCTTCCAAGAACCCTTCGCTCCTACGCTCCCTACCTCCGATGGAGTCACCTGAAACAGAGAAACAAAGGGCGCCCTCGCGATCGTTTCCATTCCGACGGTCAAGTCAGTATCTTGGGCAATGAACACCAAACTCTCACTCTTAGATCACTGTGTGTTCTGTCTCACTCTGTTTCTCTCTCAGAAAGCGTAGAGTGTTCTGTAGAAATGTCCAAACGTGTGGTTATGTCTGTTGTCAACCTTATATACCTTTAGTGTCATTGCCCTTCTGTTTAGCTGTGACTTAAACATTCTGTAGGCGCGTCTACGCGACACTAACACCCAGACTTAGGGTCATCCAGTGTGTAAGACTGCCCTGTCGAAGTGCAACTGGCGTGGGATGACTGCTTGGATGCCAACTCATGCACCCAATCTCTGAGTCATCCGCCCTGGGAGTTCCCTGCCTTACTCACGTGTCGTGCATGCAGATCACCCTCTGGGACGTGACCCTTACGGGTCATCTCTGTCCTAGTGGCTTTTTAATGGTGGTACGTACTGTCGCGTCCCTACATCCCATGCACGAGTCTCTCGTGATCTGGGCCTCTCCCTACTGGTAACTGTGGTGTGGCTTGAAAACCACATTTCTTTGTCCATCTTTACTATTGAGGTGCCGAGGCCCGAGGCCTCCACGCCCTGCCTTGGTGCCGCCCCCTCCTCGACCACCCTTACCCGTGAACTTAAGGAGACTCCTTCCTGCCCTGCTGTACTTTCCAGTGGACCCCACTTTCGGGGTCCCACCATGTTGGTTTTGGTCAATGCCCGAGGTCGATCAACGTTCGCTTTGGTTAAGGCAACTTTTGAAAAACAAAAACATGATTTGTTGAACGAGTCTTTAAAATAGACACCATGTTACGCACAGGTCATTATTATTTAGAAGATATCACAACCTTAGAAAAAATCAACAAGATTCGTCTATGTGTTTTACGGAAAGGTTTAATGCAAAAAATTCTGAATTTGATGTCCAAGAATTAGCCACCCCCAACATGGTCGACCACCTCAATCATATACAGTTAGATTAAATGATTGGTGGTGTGATTGTGGCCACTTCCAAGCTCTTTGACTTCCTTGTCGTCATGTTATTGCTGTTTGTTCCTCTTGTCATTTACAAATGATGACATTCATTGATCCAGTTTACAACCTCCACACGATTAGAAAGGCATATCAAGTTGAATTCCACCCTGTTCAAAACGAGGATTATTGGTCTACTTATACCGGGCCAAATTTCATACCAGAACCCGACATGCGACGTAAAAACTCTGGACGACCAATTACAACTGCTTTGCATAATGAAATGGATCAATCAATTTAGAACAAGACAAAAAAAATGTTCTTACTGTCGCAATGAAGGTCACACAGAGGAAATTGTCCATTTAGAAAGTAGAGTCATCCTTTGTAATGTTGTTCTCATCAAATATTTTAATATCATCTTCTTTTAATGACTTATATTGAATAATTTATTTTATTTTTAATACATTTATTTTACATAAATGCATGTATATTATTACTTTTTTACATATTATATAATTTATACTTTCATATATCATATAATCTAAAAAATTATACATAAATTATATCACATTTTTATAAGTGTATTTTTAACTTTAACAATATTTAAAAAATACTAAATATTTTTAATATATAAAAAAATCATTTTTAATCCAATTTATTTAAAATTATTGTAAAAAAATATTCATTTTAATTATTCAACTTTATATATCATTTCATGTAAATCCTAAACACTAAACTCTAAACCCTAAACAGTGAATCACTTCATGTAATTTTAAATAATTTTTAAATTATTATTATATACATCTTTTAATTTTAAAAAATATTAATTATTTAAAAAAATCAACTAAACTTGCCAACAAAATTGACAACTTTAATTGAGATAAAATACATTGAAGTTGTCAATCCCGTATTCAATTTTATTTAAACTAAAATTGTCAATCCGGTTGAAAACTTTAATTAAAAGAAGAAAAGTAGGGGGGTAATGAATTTAATTTATATTGCCTACACCATTGACAACTTTGACCAAAAATTGCCCATTTACGTAAATCTAAAAAAAAAACTACACCAGTAAAATTCCCTCCACATTGATTAGAAATAACGCCAAAGAAATGTATACAAGCGAGAGAGAGAGCAACTCTTAACTTTCAAACAGGTTTTTATAAGATTGAGTTCATTTTAAATTTCAATGTGGTGTAGAATGGGAGCAATGTATTAGAAAAACCTTTGTCTCATAAAGTCAATGTAGTATATATTAATGGGAGAACGAATCTCACCTCATAATTATGTTTTGTGGAATTAATTTAGGCTTAAATCTAAATTCTAAGAATTCCTTATCAAAATTGGAGTTTCTAATATGATCTGTCTCCTTTAGAAAATTTGTGCCTCACTTATTATAGTGGAGGTTAAAGATCACTTTTGCAGTTTTGCAATCTTGACTTCTTGAAGATCTAGATTTCTTTATATAGAATTATGATCATCATAAGTTTTCATTACATTAAATGGTTCACCATTCACCGGTAGTCAAAATCTCATAGAATTTTTTTTTCTGACTGATCTCTTTAAGACATTGATTACTGTTCCCAGACAGGACTGAGGATGGTAATGACAAATTTGAGATAGGCTAGTGGAGAAATTATCGTATACAATTATTAAGGGCGAGATCTTAAACCTTAAGATTGCATTTGGAACTAGTTTTGAAAAATATTCTTAGATAAACTGATTCCCACAAAATTGACAATCCTATATTTCATTTAATCTTATGCTGGGTAAGAATGTTGCATTCCCATGGGATTATTGGAAGTTACATGTAATGTGGTTATTAACTTCCCTTCACACCAACACAATTATTTGAATATTCAAAATGATTCCAAAAAAACATTTGTTTCTAACTTATTAATTACCTTGTAACGATTTAAAACATCTTACTTATACGACATTCCCTATAAGTAAGCTTTTCCAAAGTTAGTGATTTTTTTAAAAATTAATTGGATCCCTAGGTTTTTTTAAAAATGTTCAATTTGTTCCCTTCTATTAGGTTTCCTTAACTTTTGATGACGTGACACATAAAGTGACATTGGTTTGTACACATAGATTGAATGAAATTTTAGACTTTGAAAATTGGAAAAAGAAGATTGAGGGAGAAGGAAACGGAGGCAGCGACAATTGTGGTGGTAGAGCCAAGGGAGGGTTGACGACTAGGAAGCGTCCCCAAAGAATAAATAGTGTTGGAAATTTCTGAATGTTATTCTGGTTGATTGATATTGTACATAATGAAACCCTTTGAGTGGAAAAAAAACTTCAATTTTTATTTTTCTCTTATTTTTTTCTCTTATGCTTCAAGACATGGTTTTGATTATACAATATATGTGGCTTATTGGTAACTAATTGAAGTTAAAGTTGAGTTTTATTCAACTAGGATTGGTTGATGGGATGGTCTGTAAATGCTATTTATAATAAGTGGCTTGTAGGTTCCTTTTCAATGAAGCTGCATTGGTGTATTCTATTTCAATGTAAATTTTGTATAACACATTCAATTGTTTTTGTTCATATTGTCTGAATTTCACATAAAAGGTTAAATAGTTTTTGTTCATATACCTTGCAATGGCCGTTTGACTTATCCTCTACAATACAACTCCATGCGCGTTTTTTTGCATTTCACAAGGGATGCATCAATGTTGTCTTCTACTTTTTCTATAGATACATCAATTATTGCCCACTATTCATCACTCAACTGTTTGCAGCACCTCACAAAATACACTTATCTGGTGGGCACCATTGGAGTGAGCATTTGCAATTAAGCAAACGTCTCCCGCCATAAAATATTATTACAGGTAGTGGTTATTACTTTGTAAGACGTTTCACGTGAACAAAAGCATGTTTTGGGAGCGCTTCATAGCCGTCGGTCCTCCCTAGGCTCCACCACCACATTCATCGCTTCTGCCTCCCTCTCCCCCCACGTGTGCAAATCAATGTCACTATGTGCGCCATATTATCAACAGTTAACGTCGTTGGTGAAAACTTAACGTAAGAGACCAAATTGATTTTTTTTTTAAATCTTGGGACCAAATTGATTTGTTTTCTAAATCACTATATTAAATTGAACATTGAACCCAAACGTAAGAACGAAAAAGGTAATTATACTTTTTAGTTTTCTTGTTGTTGTGGATATAGTAATCATGGGGTGCAGAAAGCAAAAGGCAAAGAGAATTTGAAAACTTATCTGAAATATATCTCTTGCATGCAGTTCCCTATTGAAATATATGATCTTGAAGGCAGAGAACTGAAAATATGTTAAGTGTATTTGAATGAATAAAATGAATAAGAGAGTTTATATAATTAACTATTTTTTAACATGCATATCGTGTTGTTCAAAGATAATAATTTGTTAATTTTTAATACAATTATGCAATATTGTGTCAGACCCATAAACGAAGATGCCTGTATAAAAGTTACAAGCATGTTTTGAAAAAAAAAAAGCATCGAAAAAATGGAGTTAAAAGTTCTGAAAAAGAAAATGACAAGGCTTGTTCTTCTCCTGTTCTTTCTTGCGTCTGGACTGAGCCTTTCAGTCTCACAGTTTCAATGTGATTCTCCGGAATTTCAAGAAAATGGAAACTTTTCTTATGGCTGTATCGAGGTACTAGTTTTGAGATAACCCTTTTTCTTTTTCTTTCTATGCTCATGAACTTCAACTCTTGATTTGAGTTTTTGTGTCCAATAGGCGAAGGTCACATCGAACTGTTCCTACTGGGTCATTATATATGCAAACTCCTTACCCAACCTCACAGGGGAGAATCTGGGTATAGAGTTTGGAGATCATAACGGCAACAAGGTTTTTCCTTCAAATGAATTCAAGATTTCCTTGCCATGCATGGTTAAGGGGTTCAAGATGCACTCTTGAACTCTTTCTTTGTTACAAAAAATCTTCCTTTTAATTCTTGTTGTAAAAAAACTATCAGGTATCAGAATCAAAGCTGCGAATTCTGAGGAGTTCACTGGAGCAGGGTTTTATAGATATATTTCAGATAACTGGTGCATGCCTTTCTCGGATTTGTTTTGTGTCGGTACGAAGATATGGTGAAAAGGAAGATTGGAGGCCTGAGATGGTGAAAATCCAAGGCATGAAGTACACAACACCATTTACCATAGCTTTCAAATTTTCTGACCACCCCACTCATACATGGTACGGCCATAATTGGTGCCGCAGTAAAATTCACAGGCGCCTTGATCCTAAGGATTTTAGGCTCAGGAATGGTTTCATTCTGTTAAACCATGGTTAATAATTCTACCATTGCAGAACTTTTTAGCAACTTCCCATTGTTTTGAGCTAATGGGTTACCAAGGTATCATTCAACTATAATGCATAATGTTCAATTGAATGAGATTGTTTTGAGTTGAATCATAAATACTCTGCACATCATAGCAAAAGGTTCTTCTGTATTTTTTATTTGTAAAAAATGTAATAGGGTATTCTCACACAATCAAACAGAGAAGTTAATTGCACTATGTACAAGTTTACGCTGAACTGAATCTCCCATTGAAGTTTATATTGAACAAAAACTTCCATTGATGTTTGAATTAGGTAAACGGGTGATTGTCCAGTCCTAAAGAAAACCTTCAACCCCATGTCCAGCTCTTGCGTCTCTATATATAGAAAATCCTTCTTCCATTATCTTAGCTTGGGCCAACAATTCTGCTCTTTTTTTGCCGGAAGGATGGGTAGAGAGATAATCCCTAAGGGTAGACTCACCAGTAATTTTTCCCAACTTCTCATACACTTTAGGTGCCACCCGGGGATCATAGCCAGCTGATGCAATTAACAACAGCCCAATGTAATCAGCTTCTATTTCCATCCTGTGAATAAATTGAGTTGTTTCAGAAAATTTGTAACCCAGAGAACACTCAATGATTAAACATACCATTAAAAAGATTAATTGATTATCATGTGGTTCATGTTCATCAAATATCATGCAAATCAACAATAGGTTTAAACTCATCAAAATACAATTGTCATCGGACAATTTTCTACAGAGAACATATAGTTCTGAGAATATATAAAGCATTAACTAATGCTGTGTTTGCATTATCGCCAAGATATTATGTCCAAGAAACAGGAATTATCGCTAGGACACTGATGCTGTGTTTGCATCCACAGATGTACTGTGTCCGTGGATCCTATTTCGCTTTTGTCAAATAAACATTACCATAGAATTAATGCATTGAAGAGTTATTTTACTAAATTTCATGACACCTATATATTGAGCACTCATCTACTTATCACTCGCTCCTTTACTAAAATCGTTCATGCATTAACTCATGTAGATGTTAACTGCTAAGCATTGGACATACCATATAGGTTTGCTTTCTAATGCCTTCATAAAATATAGAGTAGTGAATATAAGTAGTGTCCAGAGTCCAAACTAGATGGAATCATCCCAATCCACTGGATTGTACAGATACTTCCAACATTCTCTTGTAGATTGTTCAAGAAATCAATCATACGTTCTTATATTCTATTGTGATTAAGAAGCTAAAAGGATAGCTATTGACTATACAAGTGCAACTGTAACCAATGTCAACTCTATCATTCAACATGTATCCATCAACTGGATTCATCCTACCATGGTACAAAAAGCCATACATCTGAACACAACATATATTCAGGCCACACTAAAACAGATAGTAAGCATGCAATTTGCATATATATTCCACTTCATAAGTAGACACGAATTGGTTTCTGTTTTTAACCTCTTCTTTCATAATTTAAAAAAATCTCTAACTAATCAAAGAAAATTAATTGATATCAAGCTCATACAATGTTTCACATGTAAGAAAAATACAAGTACTTAAGGTTCAACAGTTAAATTGAACGAACATTGTGATAAGCTACTTGTTCTGATTGATCTAACAAAGTAATTTATTAAGAAATCCAACAAAGCAACATCATTGCTCTACAAACTCACCGCATTTCAACAAGTCATGACAAGTATTATCTTTCTATGAATTTCTACTGAATGAATCTAATATTATTAAAGATCATACAGGAAATCAATTGGTTAGGAAGAGAGATAGGAACAAAGCATACCGCCTGGAGAAAGGTAGGTGCAAGAAAAGGGATGACATTGTGTGCACTATATCAGGTGTGACAAATTGATAAAGTATCAACTGTAGAATAGCAAACCATAGGTTCTTTGTGATCCCCTCTGCACTGTGCCTTGCAATAGCATGCCCAACCTAATTAACAAGAAAACCCAAATAAAACTCACATCTCAGCATATCATTTGTGCAAAAATAACAAGTTAGCAAGTTGTAAGGTGTAAGCTTTAGGTCTCCTACGGTAGGCATATTAAACTGCAAAAGCAAGGACTTAAACTTAATCCAAGCACAAGTATAATACCTCATGTCCAATAATTGTTGCTATCTCTGCATCACTTTTAAAATGCTCAAGCAAACCAGTGAACACTACTATCTTCCCACCAGGTAAGCAGAAGGCATTAACAACAGGCTCATTTACCACCAAAATTTCCCAATTTAATCCATCTAAATGTGATGTAGCAGCCTCTGAACCTTTCTCCTGACCCTTTTTCCGGCTCTGCTGAACCCATTTGTCATCAAGAATCTCATCCTCCTTGTGCCAATTCCCTTCACTTTTCTCATCACTCCCAGTAGCCAATGCATTCAATGTCTCCCTTCCATATCCTTCACTCAGCGTAGAATGCTCTGATGCATACCCCAAATCACTCCACACCTGCTCCTTCCTCAACCCTCTCTGCAATGCATCAATTATATCCTTGGCAATCATTGTCACCCTCACACTATCAGGATGTATAGGAGGCAATATCTTGCCCTTAAAACCAGCCTTCATCTGTTCAAATTGGCTCTCCCCAAGCTTCCTCTCCATGGCTTTCGACAACAGAATCAAATGGGTTCGCTTGGTGTACGGAACTGTTTCTATGTTCCCAAAATAAACAGTGATTAAAACTCCAGAACCAACCAAGACAACAAAGAAAACATGCCTAGGATTTTGAAACCAACGCCTAGGCCCTCTTGGCCTGAAATGCTGTACATTGTAAGGATCCACGTAGTAAAATCTCTTAGCCCCAAAAAGAAACGGATTGTGAAGGTTCTTGTTAACTCCAGCAACGCCTCGAGTGCCTAGTCTCTGAGAAATTGAACAAAACGAAGATAACCCGATAAAGCTAGCACCTTTTGAACCTGAATCCAAATACCCAGATTGGCGAATTCTCGAACTACGCTGAAAAATTGGTGTTTGAGGCGTAACCCTTGAAGCCAAGTTGCGAAAATGATCACTAATGAGCTTTCCCTTTCTGTACCACCCCATGATCTTGAAAACGCCAAATCCAAACCACAAAAACGAGAAATTTGAAGTTCTAGAGCTATTCAAAATTCGGGTCCGTGGTTAGTCAAATCGTGGAGATTAATGAAAGAGTATGGTAAAACGTGGAAGGTTGACGAAGACACGAGAACATAGCACGTTGAGAAAGGAAGAATCTAGACAGAGAGAATCACAGAAACAGCGTGAGAACAGATAGGGAAAACCAAATTGAAGTGACAGTGGTTTTGTGTACCGTGCCACAGATTGTGTTTGTAACCTACCAAATATATAATATTTTTAAATACAATTACCATTGCTTAATGTAAGTATTTTATTATTTCTAACCTATCTTATAAGTAAAATAATATTAAGTAATTATTTAAACAATTACATTACAAAAATTAATTACATGCAACAATATATAGATGTTATGATAAAACTAAAACAACGTGTATTAAAAAATGATAATGTAACGGAACTTAATATCCCCTGTGGTAGAAATGCATCAACCCAAGCTTAGAAATTGCAGGAGTAAAATCACAATGTTGAGGAGGTGATTGGTAGCATCTGGAAGAGTTTTGATCGAAACTTTTCCAAAACAAGATGACAATCTATTTTTATATTACATATGTTAGTTATCTCTGGTGTTTGAATTTTAACTTTGAATTCATCGATCAAATACTTTAACATTGAAGTTCACAATCTAAAGTAGTAAAAGTATGATACTCAATTTTAGATATTGATTTAGAAATATTAGATTCCTTCATTTGATTATCAGCTGATCAAGGAGGAACCCAAAAACATACCAAATTCAGTTGTTAATAGCATAATCCACGATCAAGTGGTCCAATCCGAATCACATAATCCTTTTAGTTGCAAGTTAGTTCCTTAATACATCATAATATTGGGTTTTTCACTAAAATGGTGTATTTTTTTTTTCATATTTACGTAAATGGGTAAAAGCAGAAAAAATTACAGAAATAGGCAATTCTTGGTCAAAGTTGCCAATGGTGTAGGCAACATCAATTAAATTTGTTAATCTTCTCATTTTTTATTTTTTAATTAAAGTTTCTAATTGGGTTGGCAACTTCAGTGTAAATAAAATTGGATATTGGGTTGACAATTTCACTCCATTGAAGTTGCCAACCGTATTGGCAAGTTCAGTTCATTTTTTTAAATAATTAATTTTGTTAAAAATTAAAAAATTTATATAATAATAATTTTTAAAATTAAAACTATTAAAACTAAATTTTTGTTTTCACAAGAAACAAAGTTACCCAATATTAAGTTGGATTAAAAATAAGTTGTGTAATAAATGTAATATATTTAGTATTTTTTAAATGTTAAAATTAAAAATACTTTTGTTGTTTTTAAAAAATTGAAATTATATTCATGAAGTAGCATTTATAGTTGATATAGTTATAAATAAATAGGGTAGTGTTTAACAATATTT
>Ga0123342_1009005_pt1 | contig 12211 bp, 7 predicted proteins | sample Turbeawhitnodule_FD_89960 | JGI IMG/M metagenome (GOLD analysis project Ga0123342, IMG submission 89960) | Root nodule microbial communities of legume samples collected from Mexico - Turtle bean Mexico white nodule | ecosystem: Host-associated > Plants > Roots > Nodule | place: Mexico: Nepantla... | reverse complement strand
ATTTTTTTTCTAAAAAAAGTATTTGTAAAACTTTTTTGTAAAAAATTCCCCCCCCCCCCCCCCTCTTGTTATAGCCATCGATCTTAACAAAAATGTTGGTGCAACCTATCAAAGGCTGATGGATCGGATCCTCGCCCCAATGCTCGGGGCTCAACCAAAGAGACGCCTTTCAGTTTGGTATATGGGTTAGATGCCATGATAGCCGTGGAGATACAAGAAAATTCTCCTAGGTTCCAAAGATTTTTTGTTGAGGAATCTAACGAAGGAAGGAAGGTGAACTTAGATTTGTTGAAAGAGGCACGTGAACATGCATGTATTAACTTGGAGGATTTAAAGAGAATGGTGGAGTTAAAGCAAAAGACCAAGACGAAACCTCGGCAGTTCAAGGTTGCTGACTTGGCGATGTGAAAGGCCCACCCCTACCAGCTGGAAAACAAGTTATCCCCAAAATGAACTGGCCTGTTCTGCGTAGTTGAGGTGCTCAGAAATGGGGCGTATAAGCTGGAGACCTTGGAAGGAGGAGCCATCCCACAAACATGGAACGTGGCGAATCTCAAGTTTTACTTCAGTTAAGATATTTAGTTTTTTATGCTTTTCTTTTGAACAATATGTTGTTTAAGGTTATGCTCTTTTTCCCTTAAAGGGGTTTTTTAACGAGGTCATCTAGTGATAAATTTGTTCTCTGAAGATGGAGCATTAGTTTTGATTGATTAGTGTTGATGTAGTACACGATAAGACGACCTAGCTCGGCGTAAGTATGTCTACCCGAGCATAGGCGCCCCGTGAGATTAGTTTGCCTACTGGTTCACTTGATTTAGTGTCAGGTAAGATGACCTAGCTCGGCATAAGTACGATTACCCGAGTATAGGCGCCCAGCGCATAAAATTGGTATAAATGAGTTATTTGGCAAGGTAGGACGACCTAACTCGACATAAGAATGACTACCCGAGTGTAGGTGCTCTACAAGTTGGTTTGTTATGGATGAGTTGTTAGATTCGAATCAAGGTAAGACGACCTAACTCGGCGTAACAACGACTACTCGAGTATAGGCGCTTTGCAAATTTATTTTGTTGTGGATAAATGTTTGGTTCGATGTAAGGTAAGATGACCTGACTCGATGTAAGAGCGATTGCCCGAGTCTAGGCGCTCTGCGAGTTGGTTTCTTATGAATAGAGTCATTCGCACATGGTAAGACGTCATAGCCCGGAGTGAGTAGAGTCATTTGAGTGTAAGCGCCCTGTCGTGGTGAGTTTGTTAGATTTGGTACATGGTAAGCTGACCTAGCTCGGGTAAATACGACTACCCAAGCATAGGCGCCCCGTGAGATGAATTTATTTGTTAAGATATGTAGTTTGGCACACGTTAAAGTGACTTTGCATAGGATGAATAAGGTTGTTCGAGTATGGATACCTTGTACAGATAAATTACTTGATAAGCATGGAGACGATGGTCGAGCCTGAGACAAAGGCAGCTACCTGAGTAGGAACTTTACGAGGTGAGGCATCATGGAATCAATGCAGTGATCATACCAAGAATCTCCCAATATGGAGGTTTTTATTAAATCGAGTTGAGGCAAGAGTTTTCCTTAAAAGTATCGCTTACTTAAAGGTATACGTTTTATCAAGGTAAGAAAGTTGTTACTTTCACGCTTAAGTTAACAGCGACTTGTTATATAATTTGTGTTAAGATAAAGAGAATGAGTTAGGTAGCAAGGCATGCATTTGTAAAGATCCCAAAATCAATATACAAAAGAAAGATCATAAGTGTTGATAAATGAGAAAAGTGTTCAAATTGTCAAGAACTTAAGAGAATTTAACATGGGCATAAAATATTACAAACCATAGAAATTTTAAATTAATCATCCCTTAATTGGCCATCGACCACGGTTTTACTCGAGCCGAGTTATGAGAAATCCAGAGTAGGATGGAGTTTTGATGTTTGTTCAAGAGTTGCCTCGAATCCTACAAGGTAATATTGGGCAGCATCTTGCTTGAAGGATTTTGTGGCCTTGGCAAGGTTCTTTACGGGTTAGTTCCCCCTTTAGCTTGTCAACTACGGCTAAGAGTTTGTTCCTTTCTTCGGCCAGGCTTGTTGCCTCTTGGTCTCGGTCTGTTGCCTCTTTAGTCTTCTCAGCTCGAAGTCGTTCAGCCTTTTGATGTAAACCATTTAAATGTGTGAGCTCGAATTGAAGATGTTCTATCTCTTTACGAAGCTCCACATTCTCTTGAATTCTTTGGTCTTAGCAATGACCAAGCAACCCATGGCAAAGGCTTGCCCAAATTGCTACATGGCGTCATGAAGCAGATGATCTTCGTCGCGGGCCATGAGTCTATCTTTGTCCTCGCTGGGTAGGAAGACCGTTTCACCATATGTTGGGATGTCGAAGTCTGGATCCCACAAACTTTTCCCCTTAGAGCTCTCAGCTCCGCATTATTGGATGAAGATTACGTCTTGGGGCGGAGCATGGCCCATCTGAGTGAGAGTGCTCAGTAGGGAGAAAGCAGTTTTCCTTTTTCTTTTGAAGACAAGCCCAGAGGTGGTCTCCTCATCCTGCTCGGTCGGGGCTTGGGTAATTGTAACTAAAGCTTTCCTTTTCTTCTTCAAAGACTCCTTGGGCATACTAGCAACCGTCCTCGTCTTCTTAGCTAGCTCGGCTTCCTCTGCCTTGCTGATGTTAGACAACATCCTCTTTGCAAAGAAAACAAGTAAATGGTTAATAGCGGTAGTAGAGTTATTTTCACCAAGGGTAGGAAGTGATGAGTACCGGTGTAAGCCTTCAAAGCACCGGGGGTGTACTCTTTGGTCAACAAGTAGGAGGTATCAAAAACGACTTTCAATCTCATCAGGAACTCGCAGATTCCTTGATCCTTTGGCGACAGATCTTCTAGGCGTCGAGCACTCTGAAATTTGGGCTCAAGGGTTGGATCTCTGTTGAAGCTTGGACTTTAACAAATTTTCCTTTAATGTTTTTATATGAAGACTATAAGAGGGTGAGCAAGGCTCTTCCAGGGGCACCGTTCAGAGATACCCACAATTTACTACTCGCGTGTTTAGCCTCGAAGAAATAGAGAAAAACTTCAATAGACGGCGAGATGTCGAGCTGTGAGCACAAAATGATAAACGCACAAATAAATGTCCAACTATTAGGGTGTAGATAGACAGGGACAACATTGAGCTCGGTTAATAGCTCTTTTTCAAAAATAATTTAATTTTTAAGTTATAAACTGATATTATGTAGAGATATGTAAATATAGAAAACAAGAAAAAAAAATGTGAACACAAAAAAATAACAAAAATAAAATATATTTTCCACTAAAACAAAAATGAAAAATAGCACTATTGTCATCATGTATAGTTCATTTTTGGGAAAAAGAAAACTAAAAATAACACTATTGACTTTCATCCCAAATCTTGAAGTCTATGTGAAAAGTTTTCGAAGTTCTTCGCGTTTTCGACAATAGTACATACAAACCCAACATAAACTTGACATCATTATGTAAAGAAGTGTAATATGTTTACACTCATAAATAAAAGAAAAAAAAACATTTTTTGATTATATTTTTCTATTTTTAAACTTAGAATGTCAATATATATAATTTTATTAATAAAATGCTGTTAAGTGAGTAACTTTTGTTGTATCAATGAGAGAGGATAAATAAAATGTCTTTTAAGACCTTATTTGTGGTATATTGTTCAGACTCCTCATGATACAACATGTATTTCTCAAGTGATTACCGAGAATAACAAAAACTAACAAACAAAAGCTGTTTAAGGGCGAAAACCCAAAGATAAGACTAGGTAGATGTATGAGAAGAGAGGAGAAAGATAAGAATAGGTAGATGTATGAGAAAAGAGGAGAGTGAAGGTGTGTTTTAAAGGAAATGAGAGACTCTATTTATAAAAAGTAAAGACTTGACTTACACAATCCCAAGGTTCCAAACCCCAATTAGGTTATGAAAATAAGGTGAACATTGCAAAAAGCACGTTGTGAAAAAAGGAATAACTTTTATGAAACTTGAAAGTCAAGGATCCTGTAAAGTTCAGAAGCAAAAAGTTAAGGAAATTTGAGTAAGCTCCAAATGAGACCCAAAATTTCATGCCCATGAAACATCAGATATCAGTTATTACAATTTTCATACATTTTAAAAACCAAGTAGAAGAGGTAATGATAGTAAAAAACAAAATTAGTAATACGCAAATAGATGCATAACCAGTTAAGGAATAAGCCACAAAAGAAAACAATGGTTGATAAAGAATGTTCAAGTTCTAAGACTTCACTAACCACCTTTCTCCCCTCTCTGTTACCCTCTTGTTTTGTAGTAGAGAGAAAGGGAAGCAAAGGGGTTTTGTCATTTGTATTTGAAAGCTATATAGCTATAAACATTACTTTAAAATGGAGCATGGTGGAAAAGGTTCTAACTCCTATGAGATATGGACATCACATCAACAGTGGCAATGGAAACAAACAACATTTGCCACCACCACAACATGCATCCACTAATCATAATCAACTAAGAGTAAAAGCTTCCTATTCAACTCTGGTCATCAAACCGCAAAATGTTTTTACATGGAAAAACAAGGGAAAATTATGTGCACCGAAGCACTGCTTCTTCCTACACAGACCACCACTGCATGCACGTCCTCAAACACAAACTTGGAAGGTGAAATCAATAATTAAGCAATGAATATTTCACTCTCAAAACAATTTTCCCTTTTTCCACACCAAGCTTTCCACCAGTGACTAGCCAATGGCCAGGAGGATCTTGGGGCTCTTTTGTCATCCCAGACAAGTCAACATACTTCATCAACTTGTTCCCTGTGGCATTTTCTCCGAGGGTTGAGTTATCTGAGTTGGAGGTGTTTCCAACATTCACTGTTTTTGATGAACTGTTTCCAACATGATCCCACAGCGATCTTCGAATCGTGCAGCCAGGTAACCTTGAATATAAGAGCTTCATGTACAGCACATTCCGTGAACCGAAATCCCACACTCCAAGCTGTGCTCCAGTAACTATGTGGATGCCAGAGAAGTCTCCTATGAAGGTTTCAGGGTTCTCAATTGGTGCAGTGCTCACATGAGAAAAGTTCTTCCATTTAACTGGTTCAAACCATCGGCTGTCTTGCTCCTCGGGTCCCTGCCACTTGGGAGCACCTATAGCAACATGGCTGTCCCAATATGGATGGAGGATTTTTGGAAGTGATACCAAGTGTTGAACCAGAATTCTCAGCCGATTCTGCTTGCTTCCTTCTAGACAGAGACGTAATCCAGTTACTGGCCTACGTCCCACTGTAATCTGCATTCAAAGAGAACCATGTTTAAAGTAAAATTGATTAGATATGTGCCACCTTTCACTACAATTGAAATCTTCTCACAATTAATTTAGCCACCAAACACCAACTTAATCGAACAAAATCTAGAATACGTACTCTGGAAGCTTTCCTTTACAAAAGCTTAAATTCAACTGGATTAGCATATTCTGGTATTGTTTCTTTACAAACACATTTTGTGAGAGGCATTATAAACTTATAATATTATGCAGAACTATCACAACCATAATATGTTTTTGTTAGTTTTGCTGTTAGTTTGTTACATGTTTCTGTTAGAATATTTTCAGTTACATATGTAACTTGTTTTCTTTCCTTGTCTTGTACGTATTCATCCTTTTCCGTAATAAGATGAGAAGCCTTTGTTGATCATTTCTAGTTTTTTTCTTGCTTTCTCAATTGCTCTTCTCTGTTATGGTATCAGAGCTCTTCATATGGAGAGCTCTGCTGCGCTTGTTTTTCATCACTCAAGGAGGTTCAGATAAAACCCCTAGTGTGCACAATTATCTTTATCTTTATCCGAGTGAGAACCCAGCCACTGCACTCATCTCTCCTCCTCTTGATTCAATCAATTATCTATCATTCAGGGTGTCGTTTCATGTTAACATCTCTAAGTGCGAAAAACAAACATGTTTTAACGCAGACATTCATATTGTGAAATGTTCACAAAAAGGGTGTTAACTGAAGAAGAAATAATAGAAGGTAATGTGAACACATCACTAGTTAGTTTCTCGTGATGTCTACAGGTCAACCTATTGTAATAGAAAAAACGAAGTTTTTTTACTAGTTGTTCTTATTTTTCAAGGATAGACACAGCACCAATTTCAACATGAATGACACCACATTGAAAAAGGATGCAAAACAAGGTATTTGTCACCTTAAATTTATATACACGAAAAATAATGAGAAGAGTAATCAGTCATAATACTTTAAATATAAACTTGAGCTAAAATAGGCACAACACATAAACAGGGTTCCACCACTGTAAAGGACTGATCTAGCATAACCCAGAAATTTAGGAAAATAAACCATTTCCTTCAGATTCATAAACACTTAAAAGTGAAAGGTTCAATTTATTAGATTCCCAGACCTGGCGACAATGTTACCAGAGACACTAGCTGATCAATCCTTAGAATTATATTTTGCTTGGCAACTCAGTGACAAACCAAATGCGCCCATAAACAACCAAGAAAAACTTGAAATGATAAAAAAAGGACTGCCCTATGTACCACAAACAGTAAACACGTTGCATTTCTTTAGAAGAATCCTTATCACAGGATAAGAAGTTTCTAAGCTAAGGAAAATACCAGAAATGATGTTTACCTGTTCTTGACTGATGTAAAGTTTCTGGCCCATTATGCTGAATTGCAAAGATGGACACACAGGTTCCTTCCTTTGTTGACCAGGAATCCTGTCTTGTAAAGGGGCCCATACACGAGGAATCTGAAACTCTAGGAAATATCTAAGTTCTTCAATTGGAGGTTTAACTGTGAGCAAAATTTAGGAAAACAGAAAAATAAATGTGACTTTTATTAGACCATACTCCACAAAGCCAATATGAAAAAAATTCAAATAATAAAAAATAAAGGATGAATTGACTAACATTCAAGATAAAGACCAATGGCACGAATCAAATGCTCCTTGGCAGGTATTTCATCAAGTAGAGCAGTTATAGGACAGAAAGTCATCTCAATGATATCTGGGGAGGACTTCACAGTTGATAGCCATTTACTGTGGTTTTGTTCTAAATCATCTCCTCCTCTTCTTCTAAAAATAACTGTGACATCCTGACCAATAAGTATTCAAGGAAGTTAAGATAAAAAACATAAGACTTGATAAAGACTTTTTTCTAGACAAAATTGACAAAGATATTCCACAGACCAGCCAGTTACTAACAATCAACAATCATGAATGACAGGCAATATCATTTTTTATAACAAGAATTATTTTTTCTCAAGACAGCAGCATGCTGCCACAGTACCCTAAGCAGGGTTAAGCACACTGTGATGCAGGTCATATTCCAAAATATCAAGGGGAAGTAAGAAAGAAGGAGAAGAAGACAACTTTGCAGGGCTTATGTAGGACCAAAGATGACACACATAATCAGATTTCACATTCATGGCTGAAAAGGATAGGGCATTAATGGAGAAAGAGTTGTGCCATATTGCCAATGCCTTTAAATATAGAATACTGTTTTATCACAATTCACCAGTGTTTTAATTTTGGTATTCCTGTGCATACCAAAGCATAAAAAGGATATCAGATTTTAATTTTAATCCATCAAATGCATTAAAATGAAGCCATTCCCAACTTCCCATTGGAAAAGTAGTTGTCAGAGTATCCACGGATTCTGTAATGTACAACCTACAGCCTAATATGAAGGGCCCTAAAGCCTAACAAGGACAACGTCTCAAAACAACTACTACCCATCACAAGTATAGATTACCATTACTCTCAATTACTTGTTTGGCACCCACAAATACCAAAACTCCTGTCACAAAGTTATACTCATTCTCTTTTCCTCACTCTTCCTTCCAATCATTTCTCTTTATGCTCAATATGACTAATAATTGATAAAAGTCTCTCCGATAAACAAATTCCCTCCTTACTTGGCCACTGGAGTACTCAAAGACTTGAGACCTTAGAGAGAAGACCAAGACCAACATACCTGAACTCAATCCACTCAGGTATGACAAATCCTAATAAATTTGCTGCCATATTCTCAAATATTAATAACACAAAAGGGAAGTTAGATTGCAAGAAAAGTGCAGGAAGGAAATACATAAAATAACTATTGCCTAGGAAGCACTAATACTTTGTACTGTCTTTGAACAGGTGTAGCATGTATAATTGTATCAGTATCAGATACTTCACTAAATCAACATCAAATATAGCTAGTGATAAATTCTAATATTTTATTCGGTCACAATGGCTAAGGTTGAAAATAATTAAAAAAAAAGAAAACTTTAATTTTCCCCATCAACCTTGGAAATGGAATGGCCAACTCCATCTTCTTTTAAAAATATAAGATGTCTTGCGTGATGTGTGTGTGTCTTTATAAAATGTTTTGTGCAATGGTATATATCAATCATGTTGGATTATGCCATAAGTCACTCAACCACATCCTCAATTGAAATGTCACATCCCTATAGCAGTATCATCTCCAATAATGTACTGATACTTGTATATGCATTGGAGCTATTAACTAGCTTCTTTTTTTGTTTTCTACATAAACAAGGTCTAGCAACTTGGAAAAGGATTGGGAAATTGAAAATCAGGTTCGGGGGTTAGGAGGGGAAAGAATCATGTTAGAGGTTCTTGGTGAAGTCCACAATGAGGAAATAATCATGTTAGTGGTTCTTGGTTAAGCCCACAATGAGAACCTAAGACCTTGTATACTTCTATGCCTAAAGACATCTTTAGATTACCATATACATACACAGTTTACTTTAGAAAAATGGCTCGTCAAAATTTAAATTTCCATGACTTTGGATATAACTGTAAAAGTATCCTGGAAATAAATATTTCATAATAGCAGCAACAACAACAATAAAAACAAAGTTCTATCCCAATAGGTGAAGTTGAGTATATGGATCACATGACACCATTCAGCTCAGAAAAAAAAAACCCATAATAGTGATATGTATATTACGTACTTCTTTCCCAGAAGGATATGTTGCAGTTGTGGGTTGGGGGTAAACCCCTTGACTATTGAAAGAAAATGGATCAACACCCTGCCAAAAATGTAAAATAATCAAGCATTATATTCATAGCTATCATAAGCCTGAATCATATAAATTTATGCAAGAAAAGAGGTAATGAGGTGAACTAGCCTTATCCTTGGATTTTGTTTGACCTGAACTTGTTTGACTATTGATGTCAGAGAACCTCTGATTTCCAATATCCTGAATATAGTTTTTCATCTCCAACTTTAGCAAAGGAGAAGTATGGTGTTGTTTAACATAAATAACATCTTTACCACCAATAGTTATAGATGTAATGACATGAGTCCCAAAATTTTCGATAAAACTGTCAAAATATAATTAAAAGTCAGGAACAGTCTTAGATATCTTTGATATAGCATTATGTATGTAGATAACTTGTTGTATCCATACCTTGCCAAAGCCGGTGGATCCCAATTGACTGGGACAGCCTTTTTGACATTTACTTGCAACGTTAAGTGAGATTTTTTAAGCTGAACCTTTGCAAGAGGAATGTAAAACCCTTCTGTAGACAAGGTTTTTGTGGCTGCAGCATCAACATGTTTTGAACCAGTGAAGCTAAATGCGGCATTAAAACTCCCAAGAGGAAAGTTCCCTGATATATTTGCCCTTCCATTAAAGTATTCCACCATCTGTAACCAACCACAGCAGAACTATCATAAATTTGAGAAAACATTGCAGGGGGCAACAGTAAAATATGACACCTGTTCTTGTGTACAGTGCAATCTGAAATTATTATAGTTTGCTTCAAATACTTAATGCAAACAAAATACAAGGGAATCAAGATATTGAGTATTATGAAAGAAATTTACAAAAACAACGGAAAGCATAAAAGATAATTGTCACCAGAATATATGAATATATGATTTCGAAATTTCGGCCAGACAAAAAATCTTCTAAAATGAAAAGGAACCACAGTCTGCATTGTTAAATATCTCAGTGGCCATGCTAAGGCCGGCACCAGCTATCTATCATAAGATAGGTCCTCTAATTATATCAGTTTAAGCAGCATACCTACATAATTGAGAAATGGTTCCTCCCCCTTCCCCCCGCCCCCTCATCAACCACCTTACAAATCCCATATCTCTTCTCCATAATCATAAAAAGCAACGTAAAACCACTGTCAAATTCATCAAACAAAATATAAATGACCTTATACTGGCACAAATAATTAAACATAAACGAAAACATGCTCGATTTTATTCAGGAAACAATTTTCATGGTTTTAAAAAACGCTTGGCAACTGCAATTTTGGCTGCATGTCAAGGTTTTTGGGGCGTCTGCCTTCACAATTGTGACCACATCAGTGTATTAGTCAGCAATTGCCCACAATATCCAGGTGCGCAGGGTATCCCTGACTGCAATTAAAAACCTTGACAATTCCCACCAAAGCATTCTCACAAAACAAGAAAAAATAATTATAAAAAGAGAACAAATTCAACTGCCAGCCTTACCTCAGGAAACGTGCAGACCCCAGAACTCTGACGCTCCATGGCCTCCTGGGAGCATCCAATGTCCCTGGAAACGTCAGGAACAGCCACATCATCATAGAGAAACAGCTCCCTACGGTGTTCTTCATCAATCTCAACTACCCTAGACCCTGAAACTCCTTTACAATAAAGCAACCTCGTGTCAAAATTCACATCAAAACCCCTCCCTAATGCTTGCAAAGCGTTAGTAGCAGTGTGCACCGCTGCTACAAGCTCCCCCATGGCTCCGCGAGCCACCTTAAAAGACTCTTCTTTAACGAAATAAAAGGAAAACCCAATTCTGAATGGAACGAGAAGGTGGATAATCACATTAATCAAAGGGAATTGGCACGACCCACATGAACAAATTCCACAAAACACAAAAAAGAGTACACGATTTTAACTTTTGCACTATGTGGGCATGTGACGCATCAAAAGGGTCATGATCAAACCCATCTCTTCAAACCCTCTCTTTCTTCTGTGTGCTCAACCGGGGTTTGACCCAGAGGAAATCATGCTGTGCAGGAACAACCTCAATGGATCTAAGAGTGACCAAGATTAGATTATTATCCAAAATCTGGTGTGGTTAGGGTGCTAGCTACTTCTTCTTGTGGTGCTTGTCACTGACTTTCCCTCTCTAAAAAGTTTCTCTCTGTAAAATAAAACCTCTCTTCTCTCTCTACATTGACATTATCGTACGGTGTGGCTTTCTTTCCTTTATTTGTAGTTTCTACCTTGGGAGACTCTTTGGTTTTGTCTGTCCAGAGATGCATTGACTTGAGTTTCAGTCATAATTTACTTCTTTCCATCCAAACGTTTGCGTGTTGTTTTGCCTAAAATCTTCACCGTTCATTCCTGGTCGTACCATGTGCTTCCAAGTAGGAACTCATGCATTTGTTTTAATTTAATTACAATTAGAATTCATTAATTGTTTTTTAACATTTCTAATTATAAAAAAAATTATCTCCTATTAAACGTTCTTAATACAGCTTTTGGAATACATCCAAACAGATCTTAGTCCCATTGTTACTTTATTATCTATTTTCAAACTATTTAAACGATTTTATTTTACTTTTAACATATTTAATAATTTATTAATGCTAAATATTTAATGGATAATGATACATTAATAATCTACATTTTTTATATAATTATATTATAACTCTTAATATTATTATTTTAATATTTTTTCATATCATTTAATTCTAAATTTACTCTTTATTTTATATATTTAGTTTTAAACTCATCAAATCTTCTATATAATTCTAAAAATTGTCAAACTATTATTTTCCATATTTAATATTTATATTAAATTGTTATAAAATTACAATGATTAAAATTGTCCATTTTTAAATTTATACACAAAAATTAAGCTTTATCTTTTTTAGATCATAAGTGTCCCTTGTTCTAGACAATTCTTAGTTTAGTATATAAAAAAATCATCTTCATAAAATAGTTAATAGTTTTCATTAATAAGTTTTAATAGCACCAATAGTAAATAGTTAGAAGATGAAAATAATCAAGTCTATATTAATTTTTTCCCGTACTCAGCCACCAACAAAATAACAATTTGAATAATTAATTTCGTTCATATATGTATAAAACGTGTCATATATATATATATATATATATATATATATATATATATATATATATATATATATATATATATATATATATAAAAAAAAAACATAT
>Ga0123342_1009004_pt1 | contig 12212 bp, 6 predicted proteins | sample Turbeawhitnodule_FD_89960 | JGI IMG/M metagenome (GOLD analysis project Ga0123342, IMG submission 89960) | Root nodule microbial communities of legume samples collected from Mexico - Turtle bean Mexico white nodule | ecosystem: Host-associated > Plants > Roots > Nodule | place: Mexico: Nepantla... | reverse complement strand
GGCTTTGGCCTTCTTGGGCTTGGGCTTTATCTTTTGCAAAGATTAACAAGAAAAACTTTAAATGTGAAGGCGAATGATCTTGTTCTTCATTATAAAAAGCCACCTTTAGTTGATTCTCATCATCAGAGCTAGACTAAGTACTTGGAAAGGGAGATGTTTATCTATGGCGGGTACAATCTGCTTAATCAAATCAGTCTTTGCTTCCATTCCTCTCTTTTACTTATCTTTCTTCAAAGTCCCGGTATCGGTTTGCAATAGAATTACGAGTTTACAAAGGAGTTAAAGCTGGGAAACTATTTGTAAACCTCCTGAGGAAGGCGGGTTAGGAATTAAAGACATCAGGAAGTTCAATTATGCTCTTATGGCGAAATGGAAGTGGAGGTTAAAGAGTGAGGCGAAGGGGAAATGGAAAGACATTTTGGAGTCTAAATATATGATGTTACCTGGTGTTAACCAGGTCCGGCCTTGTTGCCAATCCTGGTGGTGGAGAGACTTAGAGAACATATGCAGGGAGGGAGATGGTGTAGGTTGGTTCCAACAAACAGTAGTATGGAATGTCAGAGCTGGGGACTCAGTACACTTTTGGGAAGACCCGTGGATGAGTAATAGTAACTTTAAGGATTTATATCCTAGATTATTTTCCTTATCCCCGAATCAAGGGATGAAGGTGGGTGAGGCTTGCTTTTGGGAAGAAGACGTATGGCATTGGCACCTTGAATGGAGGAGGGAGAGATTCAACTGGGAGTCGATATTAGAAGTAGAATTACTAACAACCTTATCTAGGGTAGTTCTGAACAAGGATTCAAAGGACTTTATTACTTGGAGAGGGGACCCTAAGGGGGTCTTTTCTGTGAGATCAGCATATGATGTTCTAACCAACCAAGGATCCGGCCCAGATAAAGCTATTTTTAGTACGTTGTGGAAGGTCAAAGCCTATCCAAAAGTCCTGTGCACGGCTTGGAGAATTCTTTCTGTCTTGGTCCTGGCTTAAACATAGGGAAGGCCATTTTTCTTACTCTTTCACGGACTGGCTTTTAAATCCAATTCAATGTCTGTTATGTGTGTGTTGAGATCATTTTGATGCTTTTGGGGAAATTGGACATTCAGTATGCAGGGAAGTGGTCTGTTGGCTTCGGTATGCTGGTTTTTTGTCACATTGCTGGCCATTTCTTAGCTTTATGTAAGGTTATGAGTTGGACAGTGGCTGGTATGTAAGGTGCTGGTCTGTGTTTTTTTCTTGATGCAGGTCCCTCCACGTAACAACAGGCAGAGAAGCTATGAAGTCCAGTAGTTTCTCATTTGGTTTGTGTGGAAGTTTGATGCACTTGTTCTCTTTTTTATGAAGAATGGTTGCCTCAAAGTTTCTGGTCAAACGTAACAACAGACTTTTTTCTCCATAATTCTGCTGTGATGGCTTTGAGAGGAGAGTTGACAGTTTTGGCTGTCCTCTTTTTTGATGACTTTTGTTTTTTTTTGGGTTGTAGTCACGGCATAGCAGGAGGTGTTAGGTCTCTTGTATTGCTTCTGTGTTTTGCAAGTGGGTGGGGCCAAAGTTTACTTTTGGTCTTTGTAGCAGTAGATGTGTAAGTATTCCTAACAGGTTTGGGGCATAGGAGGTTTAGGAGTGAAAAACTAGAAGGGCTGAGCTTTAGCACTCCTGGCCTATGCTGCTTAGAGAACTATCTCTATCCCCTCGCGTTTCTGTGTTGGTGTTTTTAATTTTGTTTTTTGTATAAGGGTTGGGACACCCCTTAAGTGTCCCCTTTAAATTTAATTAATTCATTGCTGATAAAAAAAAAAACCTTCCAAACCTGCAAGAAGAAATCATAAGCCAATAGACTTGCACACAACACAAACACCTCCCAAGGGCACACACCTCAATCCAACCTTGCACTACAAGAAAACCATGAAATAAAAACTAATTTTTAGTGACAAAAAACAATCAGTTGCTATAATAACTAAATTAGAGACCATTTTAAAGACTAAAAATTTTTTGGTTTCTAAATTAGTTTCCATTATTGTTAAATGGTTTCTAAATTGGTATCTAATTAGCAACCATGACTTTTGCTACCAAATTTAGAAACTAAATAATACTAAACCTATTGCTATTAATTTACCAAACTAGAACTATGAAACGCATATTTCCAAAAGTGGTTACAAACAACAACTCCTTCCATTTTTTTCCACATCCGTTCAGGAAGGTTTTTGGATTTACATGAAAAAGTTTCAAATATATAGCCTTTTTATTTTGTCTCCATAGAGTTAGAAAGTGACATAACAGGAGCAATTGGTTGCGTGATTTAGGGTACATTCAATAAAGATTTCCACATTAATTATTAAAAAACTTATTGATTTTTCTAAAAGCTCTTTAATTTATTAAAAAGTTTATATTAATCGAAATTTGGATGTTGGCTGATGTGCTCCAACTGTTATGTTGATAGGAGTTTTTAATTTTTTATTTATTTTTATAAAATGTGTTATTGTTTCGTACAAGAGTTTTATTATTATGAAGTAGTTTATATTTATTATTTTTTTATTAATAAAAAAATAAAATAAAAAATTAGATTTTTAAACATAAAAAAAAGGTTAATTAGAATAAAATATTTTACTTTGACAGAAACTAATTATTAATTAATGAGTATATACTTTATATATTTGTTAATTACTTGAAGTAAGAAAAACAATCTTTATTATTTTTAAAAAATAGTTAAACTTCTTTTAAAAGTGAGAGAGTGATTTGAACGGTTTTATTAAGTAAATTCCGCATAAAATTAACTTTAACCTAAATTATTTTTAATAATAAGTTTTCTAAACATAATCTTAATTTTCTTCACTTAAATATTTCTGTTGGGTTACTTATTTGATTTGCAGGCAGTGACATCAGGAGGAACTGACACAAGTAATACATATAGTAATGTTTGGGAAGATCTTTTGGAGTTCAAACCATAAAGGTTTCTTACAACTCATAAAGATATTGACATCAAAAATCATCATTTCGAGTTATTACCATTTGGAGGTTGTAGAAGAATGTGTACAGGAGCATCCTTTGGCCTTCAAATGGTACATTTCATTCTTGCTAGTTTTTTGCATTCTTTTGAAATTATATGTTGATCACCTGATCTTATTGATATGACTCAAACCTTTAGATTAACCAACACTAAAGCCACTCCACTTGATATTCTTATTAAACCACGTCTATTTCTTAATTGTTATGAAAACAACTAATCTTTGTGTTAGCTACGTGATTACATTGTATTTTTGTTCCAAGTAGTTTTTTTGTTCCTACTAAATAGTTCAAAATACTTTGCTATGTTTGTAGTTCCTCAGATAAATTATTTCAAAATGATGATTGTATATATTTCTGTTAGCCTTTTAAAGTATTTCTAATATTTGTTTTTTTTATCACTTATAATACTTGTAATATTTGTAGTTTACTTTTGTAAATTTTATAACTCTTTCAAATATATAATTGATAAAAGTATAATTATAATTGTAATCTGTTTACTCTCTATTTAAATTTAAAGTTGAATCTTTGTATGAGAGTTGAAATACTCCTAAAATGTTTTTATAAAAAAAAAATCTTCAATATAAGTGGTTGACAGCTGCAACAATCTCAAAGCTCCCAAGGCCCTTGCCACCCTCAGTGAGCAATGAATGAAAGAGTAATGATGTGATGAAAAAAAAATGAAAAAAAAATTGCAGCCTCATGTTGTATGATTCAATCATAGTGTTAAAGCTCGGCCAAGTTTCTCAAAAGCTTTTCCACATTATCCTTACAATAACCAAGATAATTCTTTATTATCCAATCCCTTTTTAATAAAAAAAAATATTTATTTATCGATTTATATTAATTATAATATCGTTTTACATTAATTACAAAAAAAATATTTTCTAATACATGAAGATAATTAAATAAATGACAAGATAAATAAAAATCATGTCAAAAACTTAAACAAAAAAAACTATGTTAAAAATTTATAAATTTCGAATATTCAATAAAAAATCTATTAAAAGTAATTAAATATATTCAAATTTATAAAATACTTAAAGATAATTACAATTATTTGAAGAAAATCCAACTTTTTTTGTTTCTTTGGAAAATAATAGTTTGATAATCTTTAGAATGGTATATAATTTTTTATGGTTTAGATTTTAAAATAAATATATATAATAAAAAATAAATTTGAAATTAATTAATATAAAAAATATTAAAATAATAGTATTGAAAATTATAAAGTAAATACACAAAAGAGGTGGATTGTGAATGTATAATTGCCCTACCTACTTTATCACATCCAGAAAATTTTCACATCAAACAAAAATGTACCTCTTCACCAAGCCATCAACTTGGTGTTGAATTATCTATTTAAGAATACCAGTACAATTGATTGGACTTAACAAAGCTGAAATGGATTTTGTTCTAAACTACTTGAATACCAGTGCCATTGCACTTCTTTCTCTAATCCTCTTCTGTTTATTCTTCTACAATCCCTTCAATTTTTTTCAAACCAAAGAGGCTCCCACTGTTGCAGGAGCTTGGCCAGTACTTGGTCACCTTCCACTGTTGAGTGGTTCAAAGAGACCCCATAGAACTTTGGGTGCTTTGGCTGACAAATATGGACCCATTTTCACCATCCAACTTGGTTCAAAAAAGGCTTTGGTAATCAACAACTGGGAAATGGCAAAGGAATGCTTCACCACAAACGACATGGCCGTTTCCTCTCGCCCCAAGCTCATCGCCATTGAACTCATGGGCTACAATGCCATGTTTGGCTTTGTACCCTATGGTCCCTATTGGCGCGAGTTACGAAAGATTGTAACTTTAGAAATCCTCACTACTCGTCGAGTGGAACAACTGCAGCATGTTCGTGTCTCAGAACTTCAAAACTCGATCAAAGAGTTGCATGATGTTTGGTGCAGCCAAAAGAGTGAGTCTGGCTATGCCTTGGTGGAGCTGAAGCAATGGTTTTCTCACCTCGCATTCAACATGGTTCTTCGAATGGTCGTTGGGAAGAGATACTTTGGTGGTGAAAACTTGGACAATGAGAAGGCACAGAGATGTGTGAAGGCTGTGGAGGAGTTCATGCGTCTGTTGGGGGTGTTCGCAGTGGGAGATGCTGTTCCTTGGCTTAGATGGTTTCATTTTGGAGGGCATGAGAAGGCCATGAAAGAAACTGCGAAAGAGTTGGATAGTATTATAGGTGAGGAGTTAGAGGAACATCGAAAAAGGAAGGGTTTGGGTGAGAAGGATGATGAAGCTCAAGATTTCATGGAAGTAATGATTTCATTGCTTGATGGAAGAACTATTGATGGGATCGATGCAGATACCATGATCAAATCCACCGTACTGGTACGTATGTTTAACAAAAATGTTTTATTAACACTCACTAACATAGACTTGACACCGTTGGCATTGATGCAAAATGCAAATGCAAAACTGGTTCCTCCACATATATTGACAAACGCAAAATTGCTTACCCGTGTGTCTGTAAGTGATTACCTATGTGACGTTTATGATCACCAACTCTTCATGAAAAAAAAAATTATTTTTTTTAATAAAAACCATATATTAATTACATCGGTTAGATGGCTTAACCGATGTAAAAATCATATATTACATCGGTTAGATGACTTAACCGATGTAGGTTTCTCCACATATACTAGCACACACAAAACTGGTTACCCGTGTGTCTGTAAGTGGTTACCTATGTGATGTTTACGACCCACCCACTCTTTATGAAAAAAAATTCAATTTCTTTTATTATGGGTCATATATTACATCGGTTAGATAACTTAACCGACGTAATATGGGTCATTCTGAGTAAAAAAATATATATTACACTGGTTGTTTCTAAGAACCGATGTAATATAATTTTTTATCCTATTTTGAAGTTCGCGCTGCTCATTCGCACGCAATTTCACTCTGTCACGTCATTGTCACGTCTGCGACGTCAAATGTGTGTCATGTATAGAGGATATCAATATATGGGGACTCTATGTTTAATTTACACGTTATAATGCTTTTGAAATGTGAAACTTTAAGAGAATTAAACATATAAATACAACGTTAATGATGTAAAAGCATTACAAAATTCTTCACGTTAATGAGTGTTTTTTTTGGGAGAGTGAGGGATATAGTGATGTTGTGATTGGGAGAGAAAGGGACATTTGTGGTGTTGGGTGAATGAAAATGAATGGACAACTTACAAAAAAAAATTTCTGTTGTTTTTCCACTTTTTTTTTATCAGTAAAATATCATATAAATTAAATGGAACATTTGATAGGTGTTTCAATTTTTTTATATCTCCTAGTTAATTATTCCAAAGCTACAAAACAACTACCAAATTTTCCACTCTAATTTGGTTTTTGTGAAAAATAATGAAATTTTGAGATTTTTTTTTTAATTGTACATCATCATCAGTTTAGAACTTGTTTAATTTTTACATGGAGGATGTAAATTATTATAGAACTCATGAGGTATTCCGTAGAAAATAAATAAAATTAAATAAATTTTCTTGTAAATTAAAATTAAGTATAGCCTAGTTATTTTTAGTAATAAGTTTTTTGAACATAATCTTAATTCAGTATAAGAAAATTATTAAATAAAAACTAATTTTAGGAACCAAAATAATTAGTTACTATTTGTTTAAATTAGAGACCATTTTATAAATTAAAAAAATTAGTGGTATCTAAAATAGTTTTTATTTTAATAAAAAATTATAAAATAGTTTTTAAATTGGTATCTAACCATTAACTATCAAGGTTTTAGCTACTTACTACTTTATATTTTAAATCAGTCTCTATTAGTCTTTTAGATACTAATTTATAATATGAAATATTAGTAACTAAAACCTAGATAACTAATTTAGATACCAAATTAAAAACTATTTTATAAATTTTTATTAATAATAAAAATTATCTTAGATACCAATAATTTTTTAGTCTCTAAATAAGTATCTAATTTAGTCAGTATAGTGACTAATTATTTTTATGTTTAAATTGGGTTGCTATTTAATGATTTTTTTTCTAGTGATTTTCTTCACTTCAATACTTTTGTTGGGTAACTTATTTGTTTTGCAGGCAGTGATTGCAGCAGGAACTGACACAAACAATACAGTTCTTACATGGACAATATCTTTGATTCTAAGAAATCCTTTGGTGTTGGAAAAAGTAAAAGATGAACTTGACACTCATATTGGAAAACAGAAATGCGTAAATGAGTCTGATATAAGTAAGTTAACATATCTTCAAGCTATAGTCAAAGAAACTTTAAGATTGTATCCTCCTGGTCCACTTTCGGCACCTCGTGAATTCACAGAGAATTGCACTTTAAGAGACTATAATATAAAAAAGGGAACCCGACTAATCACAAATCTTTGGAAGATTCACACAGATAGTAATGTTTGGGAAGACCCTTTGGAGTTCAAACCAGAAAGGTTTCTTACAACTCATAAAGATATTGACGTCAAAGGTCATCATTTTGAGCTATTACCATTTGGAGGTGGTAGAAGAATATGTCCAGCAGTATCCCTTGGCCTTCAAATGGTGCATTTCACTCTTGCTAGGTTTTTGCATTCTTTTGAAATTTTAAGTCCATCACCTGATCCTATAGACATGACTGAAACATTTGGATTAACCAACACTAAAGCCACTCCACTTGATATTCTTATTAAACCACGTCTATCTCTTAGTTATTATGAAAACAACCGTTCCTTATCTTAGCTACGTGATTACATTGTATTTTTGTTCAAAGTACTTTTTGTTCCTACTAAATAGTTCAAAGTATTGTAGTTCCTCTATTATATATTTGTATTTTTGTTCAAAAGTACTTGTAATATTTGTAGTATTAAACATATAAATACAGCATAGTTGTTAATTAAATCTGAAATATTTTCTCAGGAACTTGCTTTAGATATGAAGATATGTATTTTACTTCGGTGGTTTAAAATCAGTTGTATGAAAATATAAGGTATAACACTTTCGTTAATGATGTAAAAACATTACAAAATTCTCCACGCAAGTGTGTTTTATCGTCATTACTGTTTATATGGGATTTGTTTGATAGAGGGGAGAGATATAAGTGTTTTTTTTGGGTGAGTGAGGGATATAGTGATGTTGTGATTCGGGGAGAAAGGGTAGTGAGGTTGAGAATGGAGATATTAATGGTGGAAAGGGACATTTGTGGTGTTGCGTGAATGAAAAATGGACCACTTAGAATTCAACATCATGAGTTTAGAAATTGTTTACTTTTTTTATGATGAAAATATACAATGATTATAGAACACATGCAAGTAATCCCTAGAAAATAAATAAAATAAAATAACTTTTTTTGTAAATTAAAATTAACTTTAACTTAGTTATTTTTAATAATAAGTTTTTCAAATATAACCTTAATTTTCTTAACTAAAATATTTCTGTTAGGTAACTTATAACCTTAATTTTCTTCACCGAAATATTTTTGTTGGGTAACTTATTTGATTAGCAGGCAGTGATTTTAGGAGGAACTGGCACAAACCATACAGTTCTTACGTGGACAATATCTTTGATTTTACAAAATTCTTTGGTGTTGGAAAAAGTAAAAGATGAACTAGATATTCATATTGGAAAAGAGAAATGTGTAAGTGAGTTTATAAGTAAGTTAATATATCTTCAAGCCATAGTCAAAGAAACTTTAAGATTGTATCCTCCTGATCCTCTTTTGACACCTCGTGAATTCATAGAGAATTGCACTTTAAGAGGCTATAATATAAAAAAGGGAACTCGACTAATCACAAATATTTGGAAGATTCATACAGATAGTAATGCTTGGGAAGATCCTCTAGAGTTTAAACCAGAAAGGTTTTTTACAACTCATAAAGATATTGACATCAAAGGTCGTCATTTCAAGCTATTACCATTTGGAGGTGGTAGAAGAATGTGTCATGGAATATCCTTTAGCCTTCAAATGGTGCACTTCTTGCTAGTTTTTTGCATTCTTTTAAAATTTTAAGTTCATCACCTGATCCCATTGACATGACTGAAACCTTTGGATTAACCAACAACAAAACCACTCCACTTGATATTCTTATTAAACCACATTTATCTCTTAGTTGTTATGAAAACAACCAATCCTTGTGTTAGCTACGTGATTACATTGTATTTCTATTCAAATTACTTTTTGTCCCTATTAAATAGTTCAAAGTACTTGATATCTTTGTAGTTCCTCTAGTAAATTATTTCAAAAAGATGTATACATATTATATATTTGTATTTTTGTCCAAGAGTACCTGTAATATTTATCTTTCTAAATTTTGTAACTATTTCAAATATATAATTGTTGAAAGTATAATTGCATTGTATATTCTTGCCATTTTGACTTTTTCTTGTTCCTTATTTATTGTTATTTTCTTTATATTTTCCTGTCACTCTTATTGTTGTGTTTTTAAAATTTAAGTTTGTATTTTTTATTATTTATGTTTAATTCATTTTCATGTACTAGATACAACGATGATAATTTGCTTATTTGCTTTATTGCAAACATCAATCGACTCAAGACATCATATATGCCAACCTTATATCACTAGTGTAAAAATGGCTAATATAAATCGTTTCACTATCAGATGCTGTCTATCAAAACGCAGTGATATTTTTTAAATTAAAACATAAAGATAAACAACGATTGTAAGAGGAACCACTTTCTATTTAAATCATTGAGAGAATAGGCAGTGGCTCTAACCCAACAATCATTGTCTATTCCATATATGATTTTAATAGACATTGATTCCTCTTACAATTATTGTTTATACCCTCATTATTACCCTAATTCGAAGCTTTGTGGCACTTACGCTTTCGTTCTTTGCATTTTCTTTCTTTTGCTTCACGCTATCTCTTCAACTCTTTTGAACGTTCTCTTCATTCATTATCTTTGTAAGTTCTTCCTACCCTTATTAATTATTCTTCCTCCATTCTTCCTATCGATTCATTGCTCATTATTCGATTGGTTTATTGTTTAAGGTTCTTGTTCATTGTTCCACCACCGCACTCCATTTTCCCTCCATCCCCGCCTTTGTAAGTTCTTCCTACCCTCATTTCTTATTCTTCCGCTTTCGTTCTCATCTTATTTTTCCTCCATTCTTCCATTGGTTCATTGCTCATTCTTCCATTGGTTCATTGTTTAAGGCTCTTGCGCTCCGCCCTCCACCGTTGCCCTTCACCACCGTTGCTGCCATTACCTTAACGTTGGTGTTGTTTTTATTTATTTTTTAATATTTCTTTTTGTCTATATGTGACTTATAGACGGCGGTTATGGAACAACTATTATCTATAACTCTATAGAATAGACTACGTGCTAATAAACACTGGTTTCAAAACCGTTGTTTAATTGCTAAAAAATCATTGTCTTTGACCTTTTTTGCACTAGTGTATTATTTTATTTCTCAACAAATCAAATTGCTACCTACTTATTTTTTCAATTTTTCCAACCAATCAAATTAGATCATCTTCAACTTAATTAATCCTACCTTATCAATATCTAAACATAAGAATTTTCATCATCTTAATAACGAATAAAATTTGTATAATTTATAAAACTTCATTCCCATTCTTAATAAACCAACATTTTTTTAATAAAACATTTAAAGTTATATAATATATTATTAATCATAACTCCTACATTAGTGTGAAAGTTGAACAAAAAAACAAGTATGTAGGTTAACTTTGATTCTAGGTAAAGGAAAAATTCATTTCAATCTCAAGTGTGTATGTCCTCTATTATAGTTAATTTAATATGTATAGTATTGTTGTGAAGTGTCATTTGGATATGACAAATTTGCTATGACAAAAAATAATGAATCAACATTGTGATCAAAGTGAGTTTGTATTCTATTTTTTAAGTTATTGATGAATCTTGATCTTTTGATTATATTGGTGACTGATAAGTGTCACAATTCAGTAATATATCATAAAAAAGGATCGACACTTATGAATTTTATTTGATAAAATAATTATAACTAAAACTCTAATTTAGGAATTTTAACCTTTTCACATATTTTTGGATTATGAAATGAATAAGAATGATTTCCATTTTTGTGTTATTTTCAGGAATTTAAGGAGAGATGAAGCAAATAAATATATTATGAATAACGATGTCACTGAGCCCAAATCCAAGTAGGTTAAATAGAATGCATGATGCATAACCCTAAAATCATTGGTGGAATAGGAGGTGAGGATAAAAATACCTAAAGGAGGCAGGCATCAAGGAGAAACATCCTGGATCTTCTTTTCTCCCCTTTCCAAGCTTGTAATGGCCAACATGAGTGACTTATTCTATCCTTTGGTATTGAGAATAATTTGTTTAAACTCTTATGTATTGAGGTGATATTTCGATATAAATGAATTTTGTATGGGCATCAATAACAATCAAAGGATAAAATATTATTATGTTTTTCAAAATACAAAAAGAGTGAGAAAGATGGATCTCAATCCCAATTTTCTCAATTGAATCAAAGACTTTTTTTACTTTGCTTTATTTACATTCTTGCAATCATGTACAACAAACATCCTCCAAACTTTTACTTATTGTTTTCTATTTAGTGAATCTTATACTTGATAATTCAATTGTTCCTTGTGGGTTCAAAATTCATTCTTATGGAAAAATTATTACATCTAAGATGGTACACTTGCTGTAAAATAGTCACCAGTGACTCTTATTATGTGTAACATATTAGATTAAAACATGTAAATTTTCCGTATGTTCACTAGCGCAGAAATGCTAATCAAATGCGGCTATTTTACATTTACAAATGCGGCTATAGAGCCGCATTTGTAAATGCGATTTACGAATGTGGTTATTTTTATTTTTTTTTATAAAGTTTTCGTGTTAGGCATCACTATGCAACTTGACATCTCAGCTAAGCTGACATCTCAAGAAACAACAATCATCTGCCATCACATGAAAAAAAATATATTATTAAAAAAAAAGAAAAAAGAAAGAAAATACAAAAATATGGGGGGACTAGACCAAAACCCATATGTTAACACAAACAATACATAGGTAGATTATATCTATTCATAAAGAATTCTAAGAACAGACTAGCTGGGAGTCTATTATACCAATGAAAAGATTCTCTATGAATAAATCCTAAATTAGCCAACTTATCAGCACACACATTCCCTTCACGAAAAATATGAGTTACCCTAAACCTGATTGTCCCACAAAAATTAAGACAAGTATT
>Ga0123342_1009002_pt1 | contig 12212 bp, 7 predicted proteins | sample Turbeawhitnodule_FD_89960 | JGI IMG/M metagenome (GOLD analysis project Ga0123342, IMG submission 89960) | Root nodule microbial communities of legume samples collected from Mexico - Turtle bean Mexico white nodule | ecosystem: Host-associated > Plants > Roots > Nodule | place: Mexico: Nepantla... | reverse complement strand
GGGCTCAGACGCGGTGTATTGTAAGGTGTTCATGAGCACTTTGAGCGGAACGGCGTTGGACTGGTTCGTCAGTATACCCACTGGCCACATTACCATGTTCCAACAGTTTTCCAAGATGTTTGTTGAGCAGTACATAGTGAACAAGGCGCCACCTTTGGTAATTGATCTTATTTTGATAATTAGGAAGCCTTACACACACCACAATTAGGAAAAATTGTTTAGAAGACTCTTTGAGGGAAATTGGTTAAGACTATCTAAGATAAGCTTTGGCTAAGGAAAGATTTGGTACTTAAGCGGTCCTAGTGACTCACCTCTCTTTGCTGGGAGTGAACTTGGAGAAATCTTGACTTATTGATTTTCTTTGAAACTTTCCCTAAAAAAAATAATAATTCAAAGCCTATTTGTGAAAATCTTTGTCACTAAATTTTTTAAATCAAACTCTTTGTGAAAACCTTTTTCTTTTAATTCAAAAATGAGTGATAATCATCATTCATCTAGTATCCAAGGTAGCAATAAGCAATCCGAGGAGACTTATGGGTGGAAAGCAAAATTTACGTTTTTTAAAGAAAATTTAGAAAATCAAATAGAGAAGACAGATAGAAAATTTGATGATTTTAGAAATGAAGTTAAAAGATATATGAAGGCCCTGTTGACCCAAATGGTTCTCAACCAAAAGAAGGGCAAGGGGAAGGAAGAAGAAGAACCTAGGCATAGAAGAAATGTTGACTTTGATGAGCACTCTGAGAGGTAGTTTTTGTATCAGCTCCACAGACTTCAACAAAGTTATAGACTTGTAGAAGAATATAGATAGAAAATGGAGTTACTTATGTTGAGGGAGGGAATAAAGGAAGAGCCAAGGAAAACCATTGACATATTCCATAGTGGTCTAAACCTAGAAATATGGGACAAGGTTAAATTTTTACCTTTTGATGATTTGAATGATTTGATTCATTTCTCTGTTAGGATAGAACAACAACTCAAGATAAGGTATGCTTTTAAGGAAGATTATCCTAACACATTCTATTCCAGGAGAGAGTTTAAGAGAGAGGGTTACCCCTCCAAATCTAGGTATGAAAGGTCGCGAGTGGAATTTAGAGAAAGAAAAATAAAAAAGGAAAAAATAGAAAAGTCTTTGTCTGGAGCTGAACCAGATATTGATAACATTTTACCTTTTATAAACAAACCTTGTGAGGAAGTTCTTAAAGAAATATTTATGTTTGGAGTTGAACAAGATATAAATTTAAATTGTTCCTCCACAGAAAAGAAAAATGAAGGTTTGATTGAAAAAGAAGAAGAAGAAGAGGAAACCAAAAAGGAAGAAGAGTCTCTTACGACACCCCCTGCAAACATAGCCAAGAAATAATTCTTAAAGGGGATTTCAATACTTTGAACTCTTCTTTTCAATTATATAATGCTAATTCTTCTTCACAAAAATCTCAAAAACAACACTTTATGATGTTGTTGCCTAGTTTAGGCAAAGACCAACATAAAGTGATTTTTTTTTAAAAAGGATCGTATTTTTCAAACTTTTATAAAAATAAAGGGCCATATCTTTTTGTTATGTTTTCTTTTTCTTTAATTTTATTTTAAAGAAACTTGTTTCATGTTTGCTTGATGTTTATTGTAGATGGATATTTGACCTTGTAGGAAAGTAACAAATAAACAGAGGTTCTTGTCATTGAACATCATTCAGGATCTGAGGACAGATCCTTCTCAAGAGGGAGGGATTGATGAAAATCCATCCAGCCTCAAAATATTGGAAGCAAAAAAAAAAATCTCATAAGACTCTCATCTTACGGAGAATTAATTATTGTCTGCTCTTCCATTTTTTCTCTAGTTTTATAAGCATTGTATAAAGTAGTATAGACTTTATTATGGGCTTGTATTTAGACCATTTCCTTGGGCTATGTTTTGAGCCAATTTTCATGGACCATGTAGTGGGCCAATTTGATTAGGGTGTAAAATGAAAAAGAAAGAGTCCAACTAGAGTTATAATTGGGTCTCCTTGGACCCAATGCAACTCTAGATTATCTAGGGTGCACAAATAAATTATTAGAGTGTAAATAGAAAGCATGAAGTGGCAAGGAAGGCATGAAGGTCCACATGTTATCTCCTTAATGGAGAGGATTCCCACCAAGTACTCGTAACCTGGATTCCTCTCTTTCTATATCCAGGTTGCAGACGATGATCATGCAGTACACAAATAAGTGTAAGGGAAGTTTCCAAACTTAATCCTTTCGCTTTACATGTGCTTAAATGTTTATCATATCTTTTCTAAACTCATTTTGATTAAGACAAATCATATAATTATTATTTCATCAAAACTCAATGCTTTAATTGAGATTCACAATGTTTTTACATAAACACCAATGAATATAACATATCAATAAATTGTGCATATATTGAAAACATTCTCTGAAACACAAGGAGCATAACTGATATACCTTAAATGTGTAATGAAAGATATTTTGTACAAGCACAATTGTACTTAAATTGATATTCAAATCTATGTTTGGAAAGGATATTTAAAAATAGAGCACATACGTTTCTTATTCATTTAAAGGTTTTTTGAAAACATATTTTGTGGAAAATATTCAAGAGAAATTAAACTGTGACAAATTTACTCTAAAATTGAATATAATGATATTGTTTGGATTAATATATGAGAATGGAATGTATTGATAACTCTACGATTTTAAGAGATTTTTCCAGTGATATGTTTGCTCTAACATATTGAAATTATTAATATCACTAGCAATCACAGAGGTTTCTAAATGTGATTTTAGGAACAATCAAGACGCAGAAGAGAACATGCACAAGTACTCGTATTGGGCCTTTGACAAGGACCATGGCTAGAAGAATGAAAGAAGAAGGAGCTCAGAAAACCCTATTTTTATGGAGAATTAATTTATTTACTATTCTTCCAATTTCTCTAGTCTTGTAAAAATTGTATAAAATAGTATAGGATTGATTTGGGCTTGTATTTAGGTCATGTATTGGGCCTAGTAGAATAAGATGTAAATAGGATATGAGAGTCTAGCTAGGGTTACATTTGTGCCTTTTGAGCCCAAAACAACCCTAGGCCATCTAGGGTTGAAACCACACATGGAATGTGACATGGAGGGCATGTAGGATGTGTGAAACAAGATGGAATACAAGTAGACAAGGTGTGAATGTGAGCATCTCCACATGGCACCACCTCATTTGACAGCATCTTCATCCAATGCAAAACGACCACTTGTCAAGCTAGGAGTGGAGAGGATTTGCTCCAATCATAGAGAGCCATTTGTCATGCTATGAGTGGAGGAATAATTCCAAACATTGGACACCAATTAGGTTATAAATAGAGGTGCTAATCACCATGTAATTCAACTTAGAATTGATTATGATGCTGCCAAATTTTCAGCTCAAACTTGTCTTTTAAGCTCTCTCTTTGTTAGCACTAGAAAGATGACTAGTTTAGAATTACTTTTAGAAGTTGATCTCACCTCTTCTAAAACTTCTACTTCCAAATTAAAAATTGACCTTCTCCAATTTAGAATTTCAGCCATGGCTACTACAAGCTTCTTCAATCATTTTGCATAATTCAAGGAAAATCACAAAGAAGCATAGAGATTCAACCAAGGATTGAATCATTTGGAATCTAGAGCCTTAGGTTCACGGTCAAGATAAGTTCATCCTTTGTTCTTCTATTTTATTTTGCTTTTTCGTGTTGTATTCATACTGTTTTGAATATCTTGATACTGTTTTGAATATCTTGAATCATTTTTTAATATGTTTCCACCGTTTGTTTGATGTTTTGTGTTGATTAATCGGTTCAAAATGCTAGTTCTTCCTTCAACAGTTATTCCTTTTGTGCTTTTACATTTCTTGAGTTTTTCTTTGAAATTTTATTCAATACATTTGCTATTTTACTGTTTTAATTTTAGTTTAAAATCCATTCCTTGTTGTCTTAGTCATGTTAATTTCATATATGTTATAAACTTCAAGTAGTATTATTGTTCATTTTAGTTTCTTGTTTTTTATTGTCAAGTGTTTGATATATTTGCGCCTTGAGTGCTTTTCCTTTTCTAATTTTGAGTCTCATATCTTGTTATTCCTTCATTTGTTATTCCTTCATTAGAGTTAAGTTTCTATGATGTCTTTGAGTTTTTAAATCATTTCATTAACTTCTTTAGGATTCTTCGAATCTGCACTTGTGTTGTATTGGCTAGAAAATTTTATATCAATTGGAATACTTCGAGTTTTGGCTTGAAAATTTTAATCTCAGTTCATATATTTATGAGGAAGAATGTCCTAAAATTTCGTAAAAGCATTCAGAATAGAAAAAAAGATAAAAATATGGAAAGGACATGAACTTGCATTAAAAAAGCTGAGCGAGTGAAATTTGTGCCTGGCGAGTTGAGTTTTTGTTGGAGTTATATTTTTTTGTAAAAGGAGAATTGACCTGGTTAAATTTTCAAGGTTGAATCACCTCTGGAAAATAATTATAAATTAGCCAAGTACCTATCAAATTTTAATTCTATATTTTTTTTTTAAATCTACTATAGAGCTATTCCTAGGTTTCCAATTTGTGTGTTCACGATTTTTTCAACTTTAATTCTTGTTTTGTGTCTTCAAATTACTCCTTGCATTTGTCAAATTAGTTCCATTTGAGTTTAGCATTTTTAATTGAACCTTTCTTGATTTTTTCTTGTTGGCCTCGTAAGGTGAATTTCGTGGATTTGTGGTTTTGAAGTTGTGAAGCTAATTTATACTTGATGGTTCATTGTTAAGACTTGAAAATAGTGCTTACTTAGAGAAGAAAATAATTGAAGATTAAGAATCAAGACCACACAAAGTGAAGGAGTATCATAATTTTTTTTGTAATAGTGGCATTGTATTACATAACCTTTGTGTTCAAAGTTTAATTCCTTGCTTATTTTTGTTTTGTTTGGGAAAATGCTTTCAAAGCAATCCTACTAAGAACATTGTAATATAAAATTTGTGCATTAGTAAGTGAAAGTGTGTTAAGGGGCTCAAAGTGTCACTTGCACTTTCACACAAGACACGTTTAACTTATATTATTCATATTTAATTGTTTTTCTTTATTTCTTTCTTGTTTAATTTTTTGCTTTCTTTTATTTGTAAGTCTTGATACTTAGGACTTTGCTCTCCATCTGTAGTTGATCTTCTTTTGATGATTAGGAAGCCTTGCACACACTCATATAAAAAAAATCATTTTGATGTTTCTTTTGAGGGAGATTAGTTAAATCTATTTGAGGAATCTTTGGCTAGGAAAGACATTGGTACTTAAGTGGTCCAAGTGACTCACTACTCTTTCCTGGAACCGAACTCAGAGAAACCTTGAATCTTTAATCTTGATAGAAACTTCCAACTTCCAAGTCTATTTGTGAAAACTTTTATCACTCATTGTTAAATCAAAGTTTTTTGTGAAAACCATTTTTTTCTAATTCAAAATGAGTGATCATAATCATGCACCTAGTGTACAAGGAAGTAATAGGGAAATAGAGGAGAAGTATGGATGGAGAGAGGAGGCTAGATTTTTAAAAGAATATTTAAAAAAAAATAGCAACACTACAAGAAAATACAAATAAATAATTTGATGAATGATTTGAGGAATGATATGAAGGAAATGTTTTCCGAAATGGTTCTTACCCAAAATAAGCACACAGGACAGTAAGAAGAAGAACCTAGGTAAAGAAGGAGTCCTGACTCCAGGGGGCAATTTAAGGGGTGGTATAGTCCATAATATAATGAAGAATATTACCCACCACACCCAAGAGATAGGCCTAGATATGGACCTTTTCCTAGAGAATAAGGATACACCTTCCTCCCTTTTATGGAAGAAATGACATTGACAAATTTTTAGACTGAGAGATGAAGGTCGGGAAAATCTTTGCTAGCAACCATGTTAAGGAAGAGCGAAAGGTGTCCCTGGATACACTTAGGTTTTAGGGACAAACAATGTATTGGTGGACTGCCTTAATGAAAGACCTTGCGATTCAAATTAAATACTGTAATGAATTGAAGAATACACTTAGAAAACACCATATTCCCTCTTATTAAGACAAATAATTGATGTATCCACTCTAAGGACTTCAACAAAAGGATAAAACTTGTTCCCGCCGGTTGACCTAACGTCTTTGTGCGTTTTTGTTGGCTTCGCTTCCAAGAACCCTTCGATCCCACGGTCTCTTCCTCCGGTTGAATCACCTGAAAACAGAGAAACAAAGGGCGCCCTCGAGGCCGTTTGCACTCCGACGGTCAAGTCAGTCTATGGGCAATGAACACCAAACTCAAACTCTGTGATCACTGTGTGTTCTCTCTCACTCTGTTTCTCTCTCAAAAATTCGTAACTTGAACTAATGAAAGCGTAGAGTGTTATGTGGAAATGTCAAAACATACCTTGGTTATGTCTGTTGTCAACCTTATATACCTTTAGTGTCATTGCCCTTTTGTTTAGCTGTGACCTAAACATCCTGTAGGCGCGTCTTAGCGACACCAGCACCCAGACTTATGCCCATCTGGTGCGTAAGACTGCCCTGCCAAAGTGCAACTGGCACGGGATGACTGCTTGGATGCCAACTCATGCACCCAATTTCTCAGTCATCCACCCTGGGAGTTCCCTGCCTTACTCACGTGCCATGCATGCAGATCACTCTCTGGGACGTGACCCTCTTGGGTCATCTCTGTCCCAATGGCTCTTTAACGGTGGTGCATACTACCGCGTCCCTACACCCCATGCTTGGATCCCTTGTGATCTGGGCCTCTCCCTACTGGTAACTAGGGGGTGTGGCTTGAAAAACCACCTTTCTTTGTTTATCTTTACTATTGAGGTGCTGAGGCCCGAGGACTCCACGCCCTGCCTTGGTGCTGCCCCTTCCTCGGCCACCCTTACCAGTGAGCCTATGGAGACTCCTTTCTGTCCTGCTGTGTTTTTCAGGGGTTCCACCTTTGGGGTCCCATCATGTTGACTTTGGTCAACGCCCGAGGACCGTACGGTACACAAGCCCCCCAGTCTCGGGCTGTCGACTTGTTCAGCGAAGAGACTATGTCCTCACCCTACCGACCTACATGGCCTCTCGTGATAGGACATGCACAGTGCATTGAAGTGACGCCTTCCTGTTCATGTTGTAATCAACGCACACGTGGCTTAATCATGTTGCTGGGACTTAACATCGCTTGCGCTTCTCAAGTTTATGTTAATCCTTTCAAAAACGCGCGCTTCATGCACTGTTCCATAACTTGATACCTTTCTTGCACTCTTCATCTTCTTCCTCGAGCTCTTTGATTTCTTCCTCCACAAAAAACCGAAACTTTCACTCATCAATCATCAAAGGTATGATTTTTCTCCATCAATTGCTCTTTATTTCTGATTTCGCACATTAAAAATTGCTTGGGTCTGTTTATATTTCTATGTTTCGAATCTTCCTCTGCATCTTCTTCGTTCCTCTATTTCTCGGTTTTTCGCAAGAATAGGGTTTTCTGAGCTTTTTATTTTCACACCATAGCTTTACCTTTGTTGAACCTTTGTTTCTTCCTTTCCTTGTTTTTCTTAGCTTTCCTTCATCATGGCGCGAACAAAAGTTACTGCCAACCCTCCTCCTCCTAGCATCAACTATAAGCCCCTGTACCCCTGGGCTTCTGATAACCTTCTTGCTGAAACCTCCTCCCTTACCTCTCTGGCTGACTGGAGGGCACACTTGGATAGTGAACCCGACTTTAAAGGTAGGGCGTTCGGGAGGGAATGTGACGCCTACATCTTCGTTCGCCCTTGTGCAGAGGGTGAACCTGTTTGTGTAGATAACCGTGCCAACGATGGGGAGCCCTTCTTATTCTTCTACCAAATAGTATTTAAACGCAATAGGCAGCGCCCCCCTTTCAATAGCTTTGAGAGGCAGCTTCTAACTGAGATCAACGTTGCCCCTGCTCAGCTGCATCCCAACAGCTGGGCTTTCATCAAGGCCTTTTCCATTCTCTGCAACTACTTCAGCCATGCCCCTTTAGTAGATGTCTTTCTACATTTCTTCGAAGCCAAAAGCCAGGGGAAGAACCTCTGGGTTAGCTTCAGCGGGATAACTGGGAGAGTCATCCTCGCTTTATTCCAACAATCCTATAAAGGATTTAAAAAGAAGTTCTTCAAGGTGTGCTGTTCTGAGCACGACCGCACTGCCCTTGATGGATTTCCCCTATACTGGGTGGAGAAGCTTAAACTCAAGAAGGCCAAGACATTGGATGAATTCTCTTCAGCTGATCGTAGGGTATGCCAAGTTCTGGCCAGCTTGAGGGTGATCTTCAATACTGCAGAACTTATTAAAAACAAGTATCACCCTACTGGGCTTGCCAGCTACATTGGTATAGGAATCCTCTCTTGTTCTTTCTTATGCTTTTCTCTATCTGTTAACCTATACTTGTGTTGATTTTCTTATTTCTCTTGTTTACTTGGTTCTTACCTCTTCCACTTTGGTGCAGGCATGGTTCTGAATGCAGAGAAGCAGGCGAGACTGGCTAAGGTCTTCTCTGTTCACGACAATGTAGCAACTGGCAAGGCAGGTGCCTCGGCACGTCCTGCTTCACTTGCCTCCCCAAATGTTCCTCTGCCAGCCTCCATCCAAACCACTCCTGCCCCTACTTCTCCACATGCTACACCTGCCCCCACTTCTCCAGCTCCCATTGCGGTTGTTCCTTTGGCAACAGTCAGGGCTTCTCCACCTTCAACCCCCCTAGAGGAAAACAAAGGGGTGGTGCTCATCGCTTCAGATGATGATGAGGACACCATGGAGGGCCCTACCTTCAAAAGGCAGAAAACCACAATGGTAGCTACCTCCCATTCCTCTTCTGTCAGGCGCTCTACCTCCCTTAGGGACAACCCTCCTAGCGCCTCCTCACCTCCGAACCTTCTTGCACTTGAGGATGGAGCCGAGAGTGTTCCTGAGCCTGCTCCTGCCCCCGCCCCTGAGTTTCCCTTGGTCCTCCAACAGATCCTGAGAGGTTACCAAAAAGAGGCCATGGGGAGCTCTATTGATGAGGCACTGCAAGAGAGCATGGCCCTCAGCCTCGGGGAATTCTTTGCTCGTGCCAACTCTTCTTTCCACAAGGTTGAGTTGAAGACCAAGGAGCAACAGGCCCTGATGAACTAGCGCAAGAAAAAGAGCAACTTTCCAACCAAGCTCAACACTTTTTTATTCAGGAAACCGCGCTTACCCAAGAGCTGGGTGTTTTTTGAAAGGTTGAGCTGGAGGCCAACAAGAGGCTTCACGGTGAAGGCCAGAAGTACACCACCTTACTCAGCAAAGTGGTGCTACTACGTGCTGAGGTGGTGGGACTTAAAGAAGAAGCTGCGGCCAAAGCCCTTGAGAAAATCAATGAGGAACTTACTGAGTAAGCTGAGACCCTTGAGAAGATCAAAGGGGAGCTTACAGCAAAGACTGAGGCCCTTGTGAAAGCCGAGGAGGAGATGGTTGCTCAAGCTGAGAACTTTGAGAAGGCCAAGGCAGAACTCCTCCATGATGTTGCTGATGCCTATGCTGCCGGGTTTGAAGATGCCCTGGATCAGGTTGTTTGCAAACATCCTGAGAAGGACACTTCGCCTTTTGCTACGGCGAACTACGTCATCAATGGACAAGTCGTGCCGAGGCGTTCTCAACAGAATGCCACCTAGTCCTCTAGGCTTTAAACTGTATTCTTAAGAACATTTACAACTTGAATGTAACTTAAAACTTAATTTAGATGTTTTACTCATCTCTGCTAGTGCCTTTACTTGCCTCTTTTACTAACAACGCTCTGATGCTAACTTCATACGATGCTCTTAAGCTTCTCTAAAACTTTGAACTTTAGGTAGCACGCCTTCTCACCCTCTTCCTTTAACTTGCTTAACTACTTGTGAAGGCAGGGAGCATGCGTGAACCTTCGAAAGCCCTTGTCTTGACCTCTTACTTTGGACAAGGGACTTCTTTGCTTTACACTTCCTTACACTTTGCGGTCTTGAGGTGTCTACCCTCAAGGCGCGTCTCTGGCCTCATCTTCGCTTAGAGGCAAAGGATGACTTAACTAGCCGAAGCCTACTATTTGCGCTTCGTGCCCACGCTCGAGGAGGAGGCGTCGCAAAGGGACCTGCCACCCCCCTGGAGGTGTCTAAACACCAAGACGACTGGTGCACTTGGTGCCCACGCTCGAGGAGGAGGCGTCCCGAAGGATACTGCTACTTCCTCTCGAGGTGTCTAAACACCAAGGCGACCAGTTCCTCACCAGTCGAATTTTGCTAGTCACGCTTGATGCCCACACTCGAGGAGAGGTGGACCATAAGGAACTTCCGCTCTTCCTTGAGGTGTCTAAACATCAATGCAACGGGTTCGTTTCTTACTGAACTATGTTGTTCGTTCTTGGTGTCCACGCTCGAGGAGGAGGCGCCCCGAAAGAGACTGCCACCAGAGCGACGACGTTCTCCCCTGCATTATACAGAAAACTCAAGAATACTTAAAAATGTACTTTTTATTGGGTGACCTCATTAAAAAACCCTTGTAAGGGAAAAAGAGTGTCCTCTTAAACTGTATACAATGCAAGAGTTTTTAGCTGAAATAAAACTTGAGGTTGGCTACATTCCAGGTACGAGGAATGGGACCTCCCTCCAAGGTCTCAAGTCATTTTGTGGAAATGTCAAAACGTACCATGGTTATGTCTGTTGTCAACCTTATATACCTTTAGTGCCATTGCCCTTCTGTTTAGCTGTGACCTAAACATCCTGTAGGCGCATCTTAGTGACACCAGCACCCAGACTTAGGGCTATCTGGTGCGTAAGACTGCCTTGCCAAAGTGCAACTGGCGCGGGATGACTGCTTGGATGCCAACTCATGCACCCAATTTCTCAGTCATCCGCCCTGGGAGTTCCCTGCCTTACTCACGTGCCATGCATGCAGATCACCCTCTGGGACGTGACCTTCCTGGGTCGTCTCTGTCCCAGTGGCTCTTTAATGGTGGTGCGTACTACCGCGTCCCTACACCCAATGCATGGATCCCTTGTGATCTGGGCCTCTCCCTACTGGTAACTGGGGTGTGGCTTGAAAAACAACCTTTCTTTGTCTATCTTTATTGTTGAGGTGTCGATGCCTGAGGACTCCACGCCCTGGCTTGGTGCCACCCCCTCCTCGACCACCCTCACCCGTGAGCCTATGGAGACTCCTTCCTGTCCTGCTGTGTTTTTCAGGGGTTCCAACTTTGGGATCCCATCATGTTGACTTTGGTCAACGCCCGAGGCCATTCAACGCCCGAGGACCGTACGGTACAAAACTATAGAGGAATATAGGAAAAAAATTAAATTACTCATGTTGAGGGCTAGTATTAAGGAAAAATTTGAGGTAACCACTGCTAGATTTTATATTGGCCTGAACCTAGAAATTTCAGATAAGGTTAAACTAATACCTTTTTGTGATTTAGATGACTTGGTTCAACTATGTGCCAGGGTAGAATAACAACTTAAGAGAAGGACTACATCTAGGAGTGAAGCCAAAGCCAGTCCCCAGGTTCAAAGATCAAACCTTTGCACCTCATATTTGCATTTTGAGCATACTTGCCTACATTCCTTTCTATTTGGCGCTTGATGTGTTGGTGCAAGTTTTTAATAAAAGCCGCTTTGTCAAAACCATCTTTGCACAATACCTCGTCAGGTACAGGAATAGGAAGTTCGTCAAGAGGTGTGAGGGGATTAAACCCATACACAACCTCAAAAGGGTGAGAGAAGTAGTATAATTAACTACTCGGTTATAAGCAAACTCAATATGAGGAAGTAAATCCTCCCACACCCTAGGGTTCCCAGAAATAAGGCATCTTAACATTTGGGACCATTTCTATTTGATCGTCAGTTTAGGGATGGCAAGTAGTAGAAAACATGAGTTTAGTGTCAAGTTTGCCCCAAAATGTCTTCCAGAAGTGACTCAAGAACTTAGAGTCTCTGTTAGATACTATACTTCTAGGAAGCCCATGCAATCTAACAACTTCCTTAAAGAAGAGATTGGCAATATTACAAACATCATCTATTTTGTGTCATGGAATAAAATGGGTCATTTTTGGAAAACGATCCACTACCATAAAAATAGAATCCATACCCTTAGATGTCTTGGGAAGATCCCAAATGAAGTCCATAGAAATGTCTACCCAAGGCATGTCCGGGATGGGGAGAGGGGTATATAATCCATTGGGTTGAACCTTAGACT